>Ga0210009_1000433_pt1 | contig 47173 bp, 42 predicted proteins | sample CryGeyCG2114_065_FD_185457 | JGI IMG/M metagenome (GOLD analysis project Ga0210009, IMG submission 185457) | Groundwater microbial communities from aquifer - Crystal Geyser CG12_big_fil_rev_8/21/14_0.65 (SPAdes) (version 2) | ecosystem: Environmental > Aquatic > Deep subsurface > Groundwater ...
CGTCCGCGAATGGGCTGTGATGCGGCGGGAAAGGCGGGCCTGGCAGGGGCAGCCGCATCTGTTCCAGCCGGCGACAGCCATTCGCGGACGGTGGGGCGCCCGGTCGGGAGGCCCTGCGGACCCCGAGTACGTCGGCCCGGGCGCCCGCATCGACTACTACCTGCCCGAAGGCTTTGCCGGGAGCGTTCGGCTGACGGTGACCGATGGCGAAGGACGCGTCGTGCGGGATTTCATTTCACAGGGGGCCGCAGGTGCACGCAACGCCGAGGGCGGGGGCGGGAACGACCTGCAGCAGGGCATGCGCGGCCCCGCCCGCCCCCCCGTCCCGACCGGCGGACTGGACACCACGCCGGGCATCCATCGGTTTACGTGGGACCTTCGCCATGACGGTCCGGTCTACAACGGCGGACGCACCGGACGGGGACCTCTCGTGCTGCCGGGTACCTACCGGGTGCAACTGCGAGCCGGTAGCATGGACGTGACGCGCGATGTGCGCGTTGATACCGATCCGCGGCTCGAAGGGGTTACGCCTGCCGACCTGGAGGCCCAGCTGGCTTTCAACCTGGACATGGTGGCATTGATCACCGATTCCCAAGCCCTTTTCTCGAGCGTGGAGCAGCAACTCGAAAATGCGGACAAAGCGCCTGGAGCGGAAGCCGGGGAGCGAACCGAAGCGCTGCGGGCCATCCGGGAGGCGCTGCAGACCTTTGACACGGACAGCTATGCCCCGCCCAACCTGCTCAATCAGCTCGGCTACCTTTACGGCATGACGTCACGCGCCGACCAGGTACCGGGCCAGGACGCCTATGCACGACGTGCCGAACTCCGCCAGGAGCTTGACGCGCTCAGGGCGCGGTTCGACGGGCTCAACTGACACCCTATTCCGTCTTCAGGGACACGACGGGGTTGGCGTGCGCGGCGCGCCAACCCTGGTAACTGACCGTGAGCAGGGCAATCGCGAGCGCGGCGACGCCGGCCCCGGATACGACCCACAGGGACACCGACGTTCGATAGGCAAAATCCGCCAGCCATCGATCCATCAGAATCCAGGCCACCGGTGCGGCCATTACGAAGGCGATTGCCACCAGGCGCAGGAACTCGCGTGAGAGCAGGAACATGATGTCTCCGGTCCCGGCTCCAAGCACCTTGCGGACACCGATTTCCCTGGTGCGGCGTTGGGCGCTGTAGGCCGACAGCCCGAACAGGCCGAGACACGATACGAAAATGGCGAGCCCCGCAAAAAATGTGAACAGGCGACCCATTTCCTGTTCGCGTTCGTAGAGGCGATTGAAATCGTCATCCAGGAACCGGAAATCGAATGGATACCCCGGGGCTGTGTCGCTCCAGGCGGCAGACAGTATCTGTACCGCTTCTTCCGCGTTTCCGGGGGCGACGCGGAAGGCGACCCAGCTCGTCCACGGTTTCACGTTGATGACAACGGGTTCAATCGTTTCGTGGAGCGACTTGAAGTGGAAGTCGCGTACGACCCCGATGATTTCTCCCATATCGCGGTCCCATGCACGGAAGGGTTTTCCAACGGCATCTTCCGGATTGGGAAAGCCGATTTCCCGGGCTGCGCTTTCATTCAGGATATAGGTATTTTCAAAATCGGCCGGCCTGTCGCGCGAAAAATCGCGTCCCGCGACGAGTTCGAGGCCGAACGTCTCCAGGTAGCCGAAATCCGCGAGTACGGTTTGAAAGGATTGCCCGTTTTCAGTGTCTGCGCTTTGTCCGGGCCAGTTGTAGCCGCGCGATGTACGGACGCGCCCCGGTACATTGCCCGCGAGCGTAGCCTGTTCAATGCGCGCGTGCTGAAGGACCTGCTGCCGAAGCGCATCGAAATTTTCCCGTACGGGGGTATTCACCGGGGCATAGATGACGTGTTCCCGATCGAACCCGAGGGCCGATGACTTCATGAACTGTAATTGGTTGTACACACTCACGGTCGCTATTACCAGGATGATGGCAATACCGAACTGGGCCACGATCAGGCCCTTGCGCAGCAGCGCGTTGCCACCACGGGCTCCCGATTCGCCTTTCAGTACGCGCGATGGCTCGAATGCGGACAGGAAGAGGGCCGGGTAGCAGGCGCTCGCGAGCGCCGTCGTCATGCCAATGCCGACAAGGGCCGAGGCCCAGAGCATGTTATGCAGGCCGGCACCGGCGGAAAAAAACGACATATCCGTTCCGATGATGTCCGAAAACCAGGGGAGCGCGAGCATGCTGATTCCGAGTCCGAGCGTCGATGCCATCAGGCCCGAGATCGCCGCCTCCGTCATGAACTGGGCAGCCAACTGCCGCCGCACGGCACCAACCGACTTGCGGACGCCCACCTCACGCGCCCGTTGCAGGGCCCGGGCTGTGGCCATATTGGTGAAGTTGACACCCGCAATGAACAGGATCAGCACGCCGATAATGGCGAACATCCACACCGTGCGCGGGTCCGTTGTCCTGTTCGTGTCTGCCTGGATGTGCGGCATGAGGTGAATGTCCTCCATGCGCTGCAGGTGAAGCTCTCCTCCGACGACACCGTTCTCATCACCGAAATTATCCACAAGTACCTGTTGCAGTGCCGGTTGCACGGCCTCTGGCGTGGAGCCGGGGGCAAGCAGCGCATAGAGCGTATAGTTCCAGTTGCTCATGTTCGAGAGGGCGTCATCGCCCATGAAGCGGGTCACGAGCTCAAAGGGCACGAGCGCCCGGAACTGGAAATGCGTATTGGTGGGAAGCGGCTCCAGGACGCCGGTGACCGTCAGGTCCAGGTCCTCGCCCCAGATCAGCCGCTCTCCGACGACGTCCAGCCGACCGAAAAGGGCCTGGGCAACGCCGGGCGTGAGAACAATGGAGTTGGGCGCTTCAAGCGCCGTATCCCTGTTGCCTTCGCGCAGCGGAAAGGACAGCGTGCTAAATCCGTCCTGGCTCATGAGGCCCACAGGACCTGTGCGTTGGCTTGTATCGTCCGCCCTCAGGTAGGGCGTGCGCTCCTCGTACAGGAACAGGGTCTCAATGCCAGCCGAGCCCGCTTCCAGCATGGGCACGATACCGGCCGCCATGTTCGTGTTCGTTGTACCGGCATCATCGGGGGAAGTTGACACCAGATACAGCCGGTAAAGCCGGTCCCCCAACTCATGAAACGTGTCATAGGAGCGCTCGTGCCGCACGAAGGCGGCAATCAGGAAGGCGGCGGCCAGCGCAAGGCTCAGCCCGCCAATCGTGATGGCCGACATTCCGGGGTGTCGCCGCAGGCCGCGGAGCGCGATAGTCACATAGCTCGTAATCATAAGGGCGTATTCACGTTTGGAGTGAGGACGCGGGTCACTTCATGGACGCGGGTCAAATCATTGGATGGACCAGAGAACGGATTGGTTTGCACGAATGTTACAGAGCCGTTCCCACGACGGGCTGTGCGCTATATTGTCCGTTCCTCATCCACCCAATCCGCGTCTCCATGGCAACGCAGTCTTTTGAAAACCACAAACGGATGGTACCCGGCTTCCATTACGTGACATTCACGGTGTGGCTTTTGACATTCATCGGGGCCGCCATGAACCTGTACCAGAGTTGGGGAACGCCGGCCCAGTACGGCGCGAGCCTGATCGTAGTCATCATGCTGCTGCTGTGGTCTGCCCTGTGGTACCTGCGCATGTTTGCCCTTGGTGCGCAGGACCGGGCCATCCGGGCCGAGGAGCATGTGCGCTATCTGGAGCTGACCGGAAAACCGCTGCCAGCCAAACTGACGAAGCAGCAGATCATTGCCCTCCGCTTTGCATCGGATGCAGAGTTTCCGTCGCTGGCCGAGAGGGCAGCCGCAGAGAACATGTCTCCAAATGACATCAAGAAGGCCATCCAGTCCTGGCGCGCGGACAACGACCGGATATAACCACGGTATGTAACGTACGTTGCGTCAACCCGACCAACGTGGCGCAATCCATTCATACGCCCCCTGTGTCCATGTCCATACACCTGTTCGCATCCAGTTTCCCAACACGCCGGTCAGTCGTGCTCCGCGCAGCGCTGGTACTCTTGGCCGTCATCGTCGCCGCGCCCCTTGCCGGCAGCCCGGTCCTGGCACAGGAAACGTCCGGGTCAGCGGCGTCCAGTTCCCAGGCCGGATCCCAGACGGTAGCCCAGGGTCATTTCATTGAGCGCGAGTCGAAAGGGGAAGGTGTCGTTTTCCTGGTCATCAACGAAGAAGGCCGCTGGCTTGAGTTCAACGAAGACTTCAAGACCGGACGGGCTCCTGACCTGCGCGTATACCTGTCTCCTGTCGCTGCAAGCGAACTTACCGCCGAGACCATCGAGGGCGGCATGTCGGTGTTCCTCGCGGAACTGGACCGCCGCAAGGGCAGCCAGCGCTACAGGATTCCAGAAAATATTGACCTGACGCGTTTCCGCTCGGTAGCTGTGCACTGTCTCAAATATTCCAAGTTGTATACGGCAGCAGATCTACAGAAAGGTCAATAATGGCCGATATTGGGGAGTATGAACGACTCCCCGCAAGCAAACTTGTCTCGGATGGTCGCCATGGCGCTGCTCCTGCTGGCCATGCTGCCCGCCTGTTCGGATCTGGATCCACTCGGTCCGGAAGACGGGGGACCGGGCGTGCTCCCGTCCGAGGACGTGCGCATGACGCTGGACCTGGAGTCTGTATCTCCCGTTGAGAACCCTCCCGATCTTGTCGATGCCGGTTTTTTGTCGCCCGACCTCCCGGTGTCCGTGTCGATTGGTTTTGTGGGCACCGAACCTCGCACGCATCGGGTCCTGACGAGCGCCTTTCTGCGCCTGGAAACGGACGACACGTGGGTGTTTTCGGCCGTCGCATCGAATTTCCTGATTACGGCGGGCATTGATGAGGGCCCCTCCGAAGTATGCACCGCAACGAAGCGGGGCGTGTACGAGCAGGACGATGTCACGATTTCGCTCTTTACGCCCGATCCGGACGGCAACGGCGTCGTGCGGGACAGTACCGGTCAGGTTATCGCCCACCGGCTTGCCCGGGACGCCGAGGACCGTTTCCGCATGGCATCGTTCCCGGTTGGCTGCACGCGCACAGAGGGATCGCGTATTCTGGAAACCAACCTGCTGCTGACCGGACTGCAGTTCAGGCGCCGCTGATTCGCGGCCCAGACCGCGGACTTCTCTGCGGCCCGTTTTTCTGCACCTGTCACGTCGCATCTCACCGGGTTTATACGTATTGGGATAATGAGACCATTACTCCCATGCCTTTCACCGCTACCAAGACCCTGTCCCGGCCGGCCGTGCAGTTCAGCACGCGAACGCGATGCTGGACGCTGGTATCGCCCTTTGAAACAACCCTCGAAGGACGCCCGATGTGCATCCCGCGAGGATTCCAGTTCGATCTGGCATCCGTGCCCCGGTTCCTGTGGTGGTTCATGGCCCCGTTCGAGCTCTCCATTGCGGCTCCTCTCGTGCACGACTGGTTGTATCGCCACGGTGGATGCGTGACAGATGCGCAGGGTGTGCCATTCTGCCTGTCGCGCCGCACAACGGACCGCGTATTTCGCCTCATGATGCAGGCGTACCATGTGGAAATGTGGCGAATTACGCTTGCCTGGTGTGCCGTGCGCCTCTTCGGGTGGGTCGTTTGGGGGTGTCGGGGAGAACCGGGAGCTCGCCCTGTCGTTCAGCCCCATGACATCTTCAGGGCAGGGTGAGATTCCCGACCGACGGTATGGATGCGCTGCCGTGCGCGTCCGAGCCCGTGAACCCGTGGACGCCGGCCCCGTGCCGACCCCCCGTGGTTGATCCGGTGAAATGCCGGAGCCGACGGTGAGTGCGCAACGAGCGCCGCAGTCCGGATGGGAGAAGATGCAAGGTGACGGGATATCCCGTTCGCATATGACGGCACAAGATTATATGATGCAGGCCATTGCATTGGCCCGCCCCTGGCTTGGCCGGACGTCGCCGAACCCGCCGGTAGGGGCTGTTCTGGTAGATGCGACGGGGCGCGTTATTTCGACCGGCGTGCACCGCAGGGCGGGTACGCCGCACGCTGAAGTGGAGGCGCTTTCTGCGGCCGGAGACGCCGCCCGGGGCGCCACGCTGTATGTGACGCTCGAACCCTGCAATCATACTGGTCGGACAGGTCCATGCACGGCGGCCATCCTGGAGGCAGGCGTTTCACAGGTCGTTTTCGGCGCACACGATCCCAACCCGAACGTGGCCGGAGGAGGAGCCCGTTTCCTGCAGGAGCGCGGCGTGGATGTGTCGCAGGAGTCCGAGTCGGAGGCCGGGCAGCTGATCCGCTTTTTTTCGCATCAGTCGCGTACCGGTCGGCCTTGGGTAACAACAAAAACAGCCATGAGCCTGGACGGTCGGACAGCCACGCGTACGGGTGCGTCCAAATGGATTTCCGGTCCTGGTGCGCGCATGCACGCACACCGCTTCCGCGCGGAAGTCGACGCCATTCTTGTGGGCGTGGGTACTGTCCTGGCCGACGACCCTGCCCTGACAGCCCGTTCTCCGAATGCCGTTCACGAAACGCTCCCTGTGCGTGAGCCGCTTCGCATTGTGCTCGATTCCACGTGTCGTATGCCTCCGGTGGCGGCCGTGGCACGACGCGGTACGCTGGTTGCAACCACAGCCAGGGCCGCGGCCGCGAATTGCCGTCAACTGGAGGAGACGGGATGTGAAGTGCTTGTCCTGCCGACCAGTGTGGATGGCACGGGTCGTGTGGACGTGGTTGCGCTGCTGGAGGAGTTGGGTCGGCGGGGGGTACTCTCGGTCCTCGTAGAGGGCGGAGCCGAGGTCCACGGAACGTTTTTCGACAGCCGCCTGGTGCAGGAAGTGCATGCCTACGTGGCACCGATGATCATCGGGGGCGCGGCTGCCCCGGGTGCTGTTGCCGGGCGGGGGGCCGAGCGTATCCGGGACGCCTTTGCCCTCAATCAACTTGAGATCGACCCGGTTGGGCGGGATCTGTTCATTCGCGGTTTTACCCGGGAGGCATCATGTTTTCAGGAATCGTAGAGGAAACCGGGCGTATCGACGCGCTTGAGGCCGAGGATGGCCCGGTTGGCGGAACCACGCTTACCATCCACGGACCCCGTGTGCTGGAGGGGACGGGACTCGGCGACAGCATTGCTGTCAACGGGGTCTGTCTGACCGTGATTTCGCGGACCGATGATCAGTTTACGGTGGGGCTCGCTCCGGAAACACTCCGGAAGACCAACCTGGGCACGTTGTCGCCCGGAGACAGTGTGAATCTGGAGCGTGCGCTGCGTGTAGATGGCCGCTTCGACGGGCATATGGTACAGGGACATGTGGAGACGACCGCCCGGATCCGAGAACGTATCGTGGATGGCGACAGCCTGCGCATGCATTTTGACATCGATCCTGCGTTCGGCCGCTACATCGTGCCCAAGGGCTACGTCGCCGTGGACGGCATTTCCCTTACCGTTGTCGATGCCGCGGAATCCGAATTTTCCATCATGCTCATCGCGTGGACCCGGGATCACGTGACCCTTTCCAGAAAAACCATCGGAAACGTTGTGAACATAGAAACCGACATTGTCGGCCGCTACGTAGAACACTTCATGCGCCTATGAAATTGAGCCCAATGACCGACGTGCTGGCAGCCATCGCCAGCGGTAAACCAGTTGTCGTCCAGGACGATGCCGACCGCGAGAACGAAGGAGATATCATCTTTGCAGCGCAATACGCGACGGCTGAACTGGTGAATTTCTGCGTCCGCCACGCACGCGGCCTGGTCTGCGTTGCGCTGGCACCCGAGCGTGCGGACAGGCTGGGCCTCCAGCCGGCGCCCGTTCGGGGTCGGGCCGCACACTACAGCCCGTTCACATGGTCTGTGGAGGCGGCGACCGGCGTATCTACCGGAATTTCTGCATCGGACCGTGCACGCACCATCCGGGTTCTGGCTGGCCCCGACAGCGGTCCGGACGACCTTGTGACTCCAGGTCATGTGTTTCCGCTCCGGGCCCGTAAAGGTGGACTTGCCGTACGAAGAGGTCATACGGAGGCAGGTGTCGCGCTGGCCCGTCTGGCCGGATGTGAGCCCGCTGCCGTGCTGTGCGAAATCATGGCACCCGATGGCGACATGCTTCGCGGCGATGCGCTCGGTGCATTTGCCCGGCAACATGGCTTTCCGCTTACGAGTGTCGCCGAGATTGCCCGACATCTGGATGGCAACGTAACCCGGGTAGCCGAGTCGACCATTCCAACGACGCACGGGGTATTCCGTGTGGCGGTATACCAGGACGGGGACGGAAAAGAGCACCTGGTACTTTCTCATCCTCCGCGGCCCGGTGGTGGGCAGATTGACAATGCAGGGAAGAACGGCGCGGCCCAAGACAGTGCGGCGCCGCTTGTACGTCTGCATTCCGAGTGCTTGACTGGAGACGCCCTGGGATCGCACCGGTGTGACTGCGGTGATCAACTGGAGCGGTCCATGGCCCGTATTTCCAGCGAGGACACCGGCATGATCGTGTATCTGCGTCAGGAGGGAAGAGGAATAGGTCTTGGTAACAAAATCCGGGCCTATGCCTTGCAGGACAAAGGAATGGATACCGTGGAAGCCAATACCTGTCTGGGGTTTGAACCTGATGAACGGACCTATGACGTGGCGGCCGGTATCCTGCGACAGGAGAACATCCCGGCTGTCCGTCTTCTGACGAACAATCCGGCCAAGGTGAAGGGGCTCAGGGAGGCCGGAATCCGGGTAGTCGCGAGAGAAGCGCTCGCCACGTCCGTCCGGCCGGAAAACGAGCACTATCTGAGAACGAAAATTGACCGGATGGACCATTCGGTGGAGTTGATCAATGAGTAAAACGGGGCTCGCCGAAGATGTGACATTGTCGGGTCGCGGCATGCGTATAGCCATCCTGGCCGCGCGGTGGAATGCGCCGGTGGTCGATGCCCTCGTATCGGGCGCGGAGACGGCCCTGGCCCGCTGCGGCGTCCATGCTGATGATGTCCAAATGGTTCGCGTCCCCGGGGCGTTTGAGCTTCCGGTGGTGGCAGCACATCTGGCACGCAGTGGCACATGCGACGCGGTGATCTGTCTCGGCGCGGTCATCCGGGGAGATACACCGCATTTCGATTACGTGGCCGGTCCCGTGGCCCATCAGCTTGCGGCGCTGGCGGTGGAGACGGGTGTCCCAGTGGCATTCGGAGTGCTTACGTGCGATACGACCGAGCAGGCGTTGGAACGGGCGGAAGGAGACGTCGGAAACAAAGGTGAGGAAGCGGCGCTCGCAGCGGTGGAGACGGTGACGGCGATTCGTACCTTGCAGGGCTGAATAAACTTTGTTTTTCCATGAGAGATGCACTGCGTGTCCGCCCCGCGAGCGATGAGTACGCTCCGTTCTACTCCGGATATGTAGATCTGGTATCGGACGGATCCATATTTGAAACCCTCAACGAACAGCTTGCCCGGTTTGAGCGCTTGTTCGAGTTGGCAGGTGCAGACCGGGCCGACTTCCGGTATGCACCAGATAAATGGTCGGTGCGGGACGTGATCACACATGTCAACGATACCGAGCGGGTGATGTCATTTCGAGCTCTGGCGTTCGCACGGGGCAGTGTCGGGCCATGGCCGGGTATGGAGCACGAGGCCTGGGCTCGGGAAGCCCGCCTCCGCCAGCGTCCTTTCCAGGAACTGGTAACTGAGTTTGTGAACGTACGCAGATCCAGCATTTCCCTCTTCAAGGGGTTCTCGGAAGACATGCTTGCACGTCGGGGTTTGGCGTCCGGTAACGAATTCACCGTACGCGCACTCATTTGGATAACTGCCGGACACGCCCAACACCATGCCAACGTATTGAATGAACGCTATCTGGTCTGAGGTGCGCACCGCTCTTGTGTGTACGGTACTGGCGTTGGGTCTCGCGTCGTGTATCGATATGCCGCCCGACCCCGATCGTGAGGACTGGATTTCCCTGTTCGATGGCCGATCTCTCGACGGGTGGACGCCGACAGCTGCCCGATCGCTGCAGGGCGAGAATGCCGGAGGGTTGTTTCAGGTAGTGGACGGACAACTGGTCGTGTCCGATGGCGTTCTCATACATGACCGGGTTGGCTCATTCTATCGGCTGCGGGTGGAGTACCGCTTCCTGGGAGGTGAGCCGGGACATGTCGCCGACCGCTCGTGGCGACGTGCGGGCATTCTTGTACATGCGCAGGATATGGACGCAAAAGCCGGAACACCGATGATTCCCCCATCGGTGGAAGTGGAATTGCTGGGTGGCGACGGCCAGAACGATCGCCCGACGGCAAATCTTTGTCCGAGAGGCATGGATGTGTCCCTGCATGGTGAAGCGGTTACCCGTGCGTGCGTATCGTCGGCATCCGAGACACACCATGGAGAGGAGTGGGTACGCCTGGATATCGACGTTCTTGGAGCTGAAAGGGTGGACCATATCGTGGATGGTGTCCGGGTGTTGTCATGGTCGCGGCCCATGCATGAAGGGCGTATTGTGACAGCGGGGCGTGTTGGTCTCCATGCGGGCCGGGACCCAGTGGCTTTCCGCCGTGTGGACCTGCTGCCGCTGCGCGGTTGTACAGACCCCAGGGCTGGAAATCACAAGGCGTACTTCCTCTCAACGGATAATGCCGACTGTGCCTACGACTGAATACCTGTAACTTTTTTATCACTTGGACGTGTGAAGGAACCAGGTTTCATTTTCATATCCAACCCCCCTGAGAACATGAATCGGATTATTTGCGCCCTGCTGTTGGGTGTATTTCTCACAGTGCCGGTCTCGGCCCAGAATTTTGGCGGCGCCGCTGCGATTGCCGGTGATGACGTCATTGTCGGGATGAGTGGCCAGAACAGTACCAATTCCGCCGTCTATGTATTCCGCAAGGCGGGCGACGGGACCTGGGAGCAGACTGAACTGCTTGTAGCATCGGACAACAACGGGCAGGATGACAGGTTTGGCCGTGCGCTTGCAGCCGATGATCGTACGCTTGTGGTCGGCGCAACGCTGATGGACAATTCCACGGGCGGTGCATACGTGTTCACGAAGAATGCATCGGGCAATTGGGTGGAATCGCAGAAACTGCTCGGAGAGGACTCTTCCGAAGAGGAGTCGTTCGGCCGATCCATTGCACTGGACGGGGACTGGATTGTCGTTGGCGCTGCAGGTGCCGATGATGGTCGTGGCGCGGCATACATCTTTCGCCGCGGCTTGGATGGTCTCTGGAGCCAACACTCCAAATTGCAGTCGGATGAAGCCCAGGAAGGCGAGTTCTACGGTTTGACGGTAGCCATGGACAGGGGCAACGTGCTCGTAGCGTCTCCTCTGGCAGGAGACGATGCGGACGGAAACGTGTATGCCTACTACTACCATGAGGACCAGGATGCATTCGTGTCGCACGGTCGCCTCGGTAAATTCCCGGGTGTGTTTGACGGGGCGAACTTCGGGATGGGTCTTGCCCTGAAAGATGGCCTGGCCGTCGTCGGGACGCCGCAGCTCGGTGGTGGCATTGGAGGCGCAGCCGTTTATCGTGGACAGGCAGGAGACTTCCAGTTGGCCGGTGTGTTGTTGCCGTTCTCGGTAGCTCAACCAGGGACGGGTTCAGCTGTGGCCATCGTTGGTCAGAATGTCTGGGTAGGTGGAGCCGGTTCTGTCTACGTGTATGAAGCTGGTTCTGGTGGATTCACGGGGTCGTACTTCCTGGCTGACGGTGACGTCCCGGGTGGAACAGCCTTTGCCGTGAAAGAAGGCCTGGCTGTTGTTGGCAATGGTGGAGCCGACAATGGACTCGGTGAAGCACGGATTCTGGCCCAGAATGAAGAGGGCTGGGTGATTGAGGCCACCGTCACGACGCCGTTCGAGGATCTTTATGCCTCCATTACCGGTGGCGAAGTGAAGTGTGGCGAAGGAGAAGCGGCGGAATTTCCGTGCCAGGATGTAGACCTGGTGTCCTTTCTGAATATTTCAGACCTTGGCGGTGGCCGGGGTATCCGAATGAACGATGTATGGGGCTGGACCGATCCTGAGACGGGGCGGGAGTATGTGATTGCCGGCCGTACGAATGGTACATCGTTCGTGGATATCACGGACCCTGCGAATCCGCGCTTCCTCGGTGACCTTCCTCTGACAGAGGGTGCCCAGCCGGCTTCCTGGCGCGATATGAAGGTGTACAAGAACCACACGTTCATTGTGTCGGATGGTGCCGGTCAGCATGGGATGCAGGTTTTCGATCTTACCCGCCTTCGTGATGTGACCGAGCCCCGGATATTCGAGGCCGATGCCCATTACGGAGGAATTGGCAGTGCCCACAACATCGTGATCAATGAGGAGACAGGTTTCGCGTATGCCGTGGGCGTAAACTCGGGTGGTGACACGTGTGGCGGTGGATTGCACATGATCAATATCCAGGACCCGCAGAACCCGACGTTTGCCGGATGTTTTGGTCATGAGGGTACGGGTCGGGCCGGCACGGGCTACTCACACGATGCCCAGTGTATCTTGTACAACGGTCCTGACGCCGATTACGCGGGTCGGGAAATCTGCTTCGGTCACAATGAGACGGCACTATCCATAGCCGACGTGACAGACAAGGACAATCCGGTCGGAATTTCCATTGGCGAGTATCCCAATGCCGGGTATACGCACCAGGGTTGGACGTCCGAGGATCTTCACTACTACTACGTAAACGACGAACTGGATGAAATGCAGGGTCTGGCCAGCAAGACGCGAACCATGATCTTCGACATCTCGGATCTGGACGATCCCATCCTGGTCAAGGAGCACCTCGGTGTGCATGCCTCGTCGGATCACAACCTGTACGTCCGGGGCAACCTGATGTACCAGTCGAACTACAATTCAGGCCTGCGCGTACTGGATATCTCAGATCCTGAGAATCCGGTAGAGGTAGCCTATTTCGATGTGGCGCCCCAGGCAGACAACGATACCGCTGGCTTCAACGGAACGTGGAGCAACTACCCGTTCTTTGACAGCGGTACCATCGTTGTAACGGGAATCGAGTCCGGCCTCTTCATGCTCAGAAAGAGCCAGATCGATCTCTGATATTTCCAGCGCATTGATCAATGGGGGGCGGCCGCATGGCCGCCCCCCATTTTTATGCCCGTGTTCCAGAGACGCCGGCGTACCCTACGCCTCCTGGAGGTATGCAAGTGTCTCACTGTCGAATGGACGCGGATGCATATTGAACACGCTTTCGAGCGCATTTCCGGGACACTCGTTTCCTTCCAGCAGCATCCGGAACTGGTCGCTCGTAATGGGTAATGCCCATCCACCAAGCAGTGAAATAACGGGCGACATGAGCGCAGCCGGCTGTTTGATCATGGGTCTTTTCCCGATGCCTGCTCCCTCGGCTATCCGTTTCAGGATCTCCGTGTAGGCAAAGGCCTCCGGGCCGCCAAGGCACAGGCGTTTCCCATTCAGTTTCGGCTGAACGAGGGCATCCGTACACGCCTCGGCGACATCTTCCACGTGCACCGGTTGCATCAGATACGATCCGTCCCCGAACACGGGCCATACGGGAAAGGGTCTCAGCAAGGTGCGCACGAGCTGTGAACAGAATTCGGGCTGTCCAGGCGAGGGCTTACCGAAAATGAGTGAGGGTCGGAGGACGACGGCGTGCTCGAAACCGGCTCGAAGCACACTGTTCTCCGCTTTCCATTTGCTCGTCTGGTACGCCGACACACCGTCTTCGCGCGCACCGTTGGCGCTCATCTGGATGAATGACCGTACACCTGCCCGTTTTGCCTCCACAACCACATTCTGCGTACCCACGCGGTGTATGGCATTGAACGTGACTCCTTTTGACGGCTTTTCTTCAATGATACCAACCAGGTGCACAACGGCATCCATGCCGTCGGCCTTGCCATGCAGGGACGACGGTCGCAGGATGTCGCCCTCCACCCACTCCAGATGCTTCCCGGAGTCGGCGCGGCCCGGATCCATTGCGCCCGTGGGTAGCGACCGGACCAGGGCACGGACATGGTGCCCGGCTGAAAGAAGTGAACGGGCCACATATTGGCCAACGAATCCGGTCGCGCCGGTCAGGAATACATTCATTGCAGGTAGTGGAAGGTGAGTGGAAGGTGCCATACTTCTATTCGTGGAATGCAGCGCGGGTCCCACCATTCGGCGGCGCAGCCGGAACCATACTGCTGTGTTTTTCAGTACAACCGATACCGGTCGCATCTCTCCGCAAAAACCCCTTCCTGGATGAAAATCACTTTTTTCGGTCACTCGGCACTCAAGATAGACCTGGATGGCACCACGCTGCTCGTCGACCCTTTTCTCTCCGACAACCCACTCTCGGACCAGGATCCCTCGGCGCTCCATCCGGACGTGATTCTGCTGACACACGCCCACGGGGATCATTGGGGCGATACACCGCAGATTGCCGCCCGCACCGGTGCGCTCGTCGTTGCCAATTTCGAAATCACCCAGTATCTCGGTGCCAAGCACGACCATTCAAATGTGCAGCCCATGAATACAGGAGGATCATGGCAATTCCCGTGGGGCCGGGTAACGCAGACCTGGGCCAGGCACAGCTCGTCTTTTTCTGACGGCACGTACGGTGGTAATCCAGGCGGCTATATCCTGGAAGCGGAAGGAAAGTGCATTTACATGGCAGGTGATACGAGCCCTTTCATGGAAATGGAGTGGATGGGACACGATTTTGATATCGACGTGGCATTGTTGCCCATTGGTGACTGTTTCACGATGGGACCGGAAGGGTCGCGCCGGGCCGCCGACATGCTGAACCCGGAGTTGATCATTCCCCTGCACTTCAATACATTTCCTCTTATTGAGGTCGATACGGACGCGTGGCAGGCCATGATGGGAGAAGCCGGTCACGCCACGCGTGTCCTCGAACCCGGGACAGCCATGGAGCTGTAGTACCATGAACATATTCAGGAAGACAACCGCCAGGCATCCAGGCGCGGTACCAGACTGCGCCGAGGGGAGGGCACTGTTGTTGGGCCGGGTTCTGGGTCTCGTTGTCATTCTGAGTGGATTCCTGATGGCGGACCACGCTGCTGCCCAGCGCCCCATCCAGATGTTCGATCCGTTTTACCGCGGCGAGTCCGCGTCCCGTACGTTCTATGACAGTTACGCGGTGACTGCAGAGCTCTCTTACCGGCCAAGGGGTCTGCTGCAGGCGGACGATGCGGCTGGCGGAGCGGTGGCATCGGGAATCGGAAGTGATCCGCTTGGATTGAACCTGCTTTTTGAATACCAGTTGACGCCGTTTCTCGATGCCGGTGCGTATGTCGATGCGTCCGGAAGTGCAGCCGGGCGTACACTCGGAATCAACTGGCTGCAGCTCAAGTACTTCCGGCACGAGGAGGGGACCGACTACGCCATCCGGCTTGCCCTTGACCCATCATCCGATGCGCGTGGGGGTTTCCCGCAGATGGATCTCGGCTTCCTGTACGAATCCTTGCTTTCTCCGACCGTTTCAACCGACTTTGGCGTCGGTGTGCGCCGCGTACACGTCGGCTTCCAGGAACTCACAAACGACAATCTTCTCCTGCGTAACCGGGCCATCGGTTGGGAAATGCACATGTCGACGAGCTACCGGGTGGTATTCGATCCGGCAGGTAGCAACATGTTCATCCACGGCCTGCTGCAGGGCGGACGCTATGATCTGGTGGAGTGGGTGGCCGGACAGTCCGAGCGCACGTCCACCGACTATCGTGGTGGTGTAATCTGGCTGCGCTCCGGTCTGGATATCAAACGCCCGGGCTACCAGTTTGAACCGTATCTGAGCATTCCTGTCTCCCAGTGGGCGCCGTCCGAGGGCGAGTGGCCGCGGAACCGGACCCGCATCGGTGTCCGGTTCATGATTCGATGACCATTGGAATCCTGTCCGACACGCACGGGTGGTTCCATCCCCATCTTGCCCATTATCTGGAGGGCGTAGACCTGATTCTGCATGCCGGCGATATCGGATCGGTTGATGTGCTTGTTGCACTGCAGGCCCTGGCACCGGTGAAGGCGGTCTACGGCAATGTTGACGGGTGGGACATCCGGGCCGAGGCGCCGGAACACCAACAATTCGAGGTGGATGGACTGGCCTTCATGATGACCCATATTGCAGGTCACCCTGGCCGGTGGCAGCGTGGAATAGGACAGACGCTGCGAGCGCGGCGCCCCGACGTATTCGTATGCGGCCATAGTCATATCTTGCAGATTGAACGCGTCGCGACGCTGGGGAACATGCTGTTCATCAACCCGGGAGCGGCAGGACGCCAGGGATTTCACCAGGTGAAGACCTGTGTCCGCATCCATACTCACCAGGGAACCCTCCGCCAGGCTGAAGTAATCCACCTGGACGAACAACCCGTATCGAACCGGATCGACCCACCATGAGCGTACAGACCGATCGTTTTGACCTGCGGGCCCTGTTTGAGACAAGCCAGCTGTTGAGTTCGTCTCTCGATCTCGGGTTTGTGCTCAGCAATCTGCTGCGAACAGCCATGGGTAAGCTGCTCGTGACCCGCGGCGCGGCATTGTTGTTCGATCCGTTGACCGGGGCGTACAAGGTTGGCGCATCCAAGGGTATTCCTGGACTCCCGGTCGGTGAGGTCGTCCGGCTCGGTGGATTCACCCCGGACGGTATCCTGAAAGGGGACGACGTACCGGACGCACTTCGGGAACGCAATGTCTCGCTCGTTTTCCCCGTCGCTTTTGGTCACCGGGAGATAGGCCTGATTGGACTGGGCTCCAAATTCACCGGTGCACCCTTCGAGGACCAGGAACTGGAATTCATGGCCTCACTCGTGAACATGAGTTCAGCGGCCGTTCACAACTCCATGATGGTAGAGGAACTCAAGGTCGCCAACCGGGATCTTGATGGAAAAGTACAGCAGCTCAATACACTCTTCGACCTGTCACAGGAATTCAATGCCACCGTCGACAGAAAACGTCTCGTGAAGCTGTTGACCTTTGCCCTGATGGGGCAGATGATGGTCAACAAACACGTGTTCATGATTCGGTCGGTAGGGGCGGGCGCATCCGAAGGGCATGGCGTGCATATCGTTGCTGTTCGGGGTGTTCGGGAGAAGGAGTTTTCCGACGACATGATGCAGACCCTCTGTGACCTGCCCGAGATGGTACTTCTCGACGAAGATTGCCCCGACTCGCTGCGCTCCCTCTGCGACATGGGTTTTCGTCTGCTGCTGCCCATCCGCCAGAAGGGAGAAACCGGTGCCGTACTCGGGCTCGGGTCCAAGATGAACGGGCAGGATTACCAGCCGGACGAGGTGGAATTCCTCTACGCGCTCGGAAACCTGGCGTTTGTATCGCTCCAGAATTCGTTCCTCGTGGAGGAACAGATCGAGAAAGAGCGCATGGCGGAGGAAATGCGTCTCGCCCGGGAAATCCAGGAGCGTCTTCAGCCGAGCGGTCTGGCCGACGTGAATGGGCTGGAAGTCGCCGCACTCGCCCTTCCCAGCCGAGAGGTGGCCGGAGATTATTATGACATCATCCGGATGGATGAGGACGTCACGCTTTTCGCGATTGCGGATGTCACGGGAAAGGGCATGCCAGCGAGCCTGCTGATGTCCAATGCCCAGGCCTGCCTACGGGTTCTGACGCCCCTCGGCCTCGATTTGACGGACGTCACCAGCCACATGAACCGCGTCATCTGCGAGAACACGGGGTATGACAAGTTCATCACGTACTTCCACGGCATTTATCGTCACGCAGATCGCTCATTCGAGTACGTGAACGCCGGGCACAACCCGCCGACGCTGGTGCGGGCAAACGGTGACAAGGAACTGCTGGAGGCGGGAGGCCTGCTGCTCGGTGTGATGGCGGGAATGTCCTACGAAAAGGGGATGGTCACACTGCGTGAGGGAGACGTACTGGCCATGTTCACGGACGGTGTTACCGAAGCCATGAGCCCGGAGGATGAAGAGTATGGTGAGGAGCGACTGGAGGCGCTCCTCGTAGAAAATCGCCACAGGTCGGCTTCCGAGATCATGCACGTCGTGCGGGAAGATATTCGCGACTTTACCGGCGATGTGCAGGTGCTGTCTGACGACCTGACCATGATCATACTGAAGGGCTGCTGAATGCACCCTGCCACGCGATGGTATTCGTTCTGAACGTCAGCGCCGCAGACGGCCCGAGGGAAACGTGACGACGCTCTGGTTGCCATCCGTGCCCACGGAGGCAACGCCGAACAGGAAATTGTCGATGACAATGCCTTTCAGCGTGTGGGATGTCACGTCGGGTCCCACGAAGCGCATGTGTTGCCACTGGGGGGCGGTGGTATCGCGCCAGTAAATGAGATAGCCAGCCAGGTTCGGGTCGTCGACCGGATCCCACTGCAATGTTGTGGACGGTTGTACGGCGCCGCCGATCCGGACCTGGTCCGGAGCCGGCGGCGCCGCAGCCAAACCGGCGAGCGTCAGAATGTTCACGGCGGTAAGCCGGGCGGCGTAGTCGGCATTCACGCCCTCAACTACGTCTCCGTAGGCAATCCCGTCTTCCACCCGGATGTCCTGATGCTGGCGGGTGTAATTTTCATGGGTCTCCATGATGCGGATTCCGGGATATCCGGCATCGTTGAAGGGGCGATGGTGCCCTCCGCGGCCGAATCGATCCAGACGATACACAAGCACGGGGTTCATTTCCGGCATGTAGAGTTGCGTCATGCGATGAACATATCGTGCCAGCTGAAGCGACACGCCGTCGACTTCGCCCCCCTCGAACCGCCGCCGGCGACGTTCCTGTTCCGTTTCGGTAACGGGAGTGGGCTCGGAGAAAATGCGGAATGAGCGGTTGTCAATGACGCCGTCAATTCCTTCGATGTTGCCAATCATGTCGTTGTTCACCACGCCTACAATATTCCATCCTTCTTCCCGGGCAACACCGGCCATATGGGCGCCACCCCACAGACCCTGCTCTTCGCCCGAAAGCCCGACATAGACGATGCTCGAAGGAAATTCGTGGCCCGACAGCACGCGGGCTGCCTCTATTACGCCCGCCATGCCGGACGCGTTGTCGTTTGCACCGGGCGCATCGGTTGTGCCATCGGTCGCGTCCGACGCGCGCGAATCGATGTCACCTGCCATGATCACATACGAGTCGGGATAGCGGGTTCCTCGTTGGATGGCGAGCACATTGACGACCTCCACATCCCGTATCGCACGTGACGAACTGCCCTCCTCAACGAACATACGCTGTGTCGACACCTCGAGACACAGGCCACAGGAGGCGGAAATCCGGCGGAACTCGGCCTCAATCCAGCGCCGGGCGGCGCCAATGCCACGCGTCGAGGAAAGCGTGTCTGAAAAGGTGTTGCGCGTGCCGAAGCCGGCGAGTGTTCGGACATCATCCGTGATCCGGTCGGCACGTACAGCGTCTACGAGGGCATACATGCGTGCGTCCAGCAGGGCCGGCGCATCTACCCGGTTCTGCTGTGCGACGATGGGGTGTGCTCCGGCCAACAGTACCAGGACCGATGTGACAAGGAAACCGGGAATGAAGCGTGTGTGTGGCATGGCAGTTGGTTGGGAGGTATCAACGGGTGGAGTGCGAGACTGCAAAGCGCGCCAGGAGCTGCACGCCAGGGTCGGGAAGCTGCGCAGAGGCGCGGGGGGCGAGTGCCATGTACACGAGGAGTATCGGCAGGGGGCGGAGGCAATCGGGCATGCGACGTGATGTGCTGGTTGGAAACAGGCTACAAAAAAAAGCAGCCCCGTTCAATGCCTTGCGGTCGAACGGAGCTGCCGAAATGTAAGCATCAGCGAAGTGCGTACCCCCTCAAATACGGTCTTCGCCTGCTCACACTGTGTACATCATCGGATGTACGGACAATGGATTTAAGCAGAGCGCTTAAAAATCACTCTGCCCCCTCCGATCACCTATACGTAAAACTTCTCCAAAGAGCGACATTTCCCATGCCACAATCTATGATGGCCTTCCTTGCCATGATGATCGCATCCATCGCGGCCTTCAACCAGATGGGGTCCAAGGCCGCTGTTTTCGATCAAATGGTCCGTTCCGAGTATGAACTCATGGCCAATGCCGTCGTGATTGAACGCATGGAAGTCGTAGCTGTGGGTACGGATTTCGATGACCTTGACAAACTGCACGGCGACGTGGAGCAGGTATCGTTCACGGCTGGAAGCCTGTCCATCGAATTCACCCTGACCTACCAGGTCCGGTACGTGGACAGCGTTGGCGGACCGTCCGGGATCGTGACTTCGCAACAGGAAGTAGAGATAACCGCCGAGAATGATCGCTTCAGCGTGCCCCTGGTCACACACAGCCGCATATTCACGGAATAGATGCAACTGATACTGGATAACATAGCGGCCATCATGATTGGATCGGCGGTCATCCTGATTGTGCTTTCAACACAGTTCCAGGCGCAGCGCGCCGCGACGGAGCAGACGATTGCGTTGATTTCCAAAACGGCGACATTGGATCTGGGTCGAGTTCTGGAGGAGGACCTCATCGTTCTGGGGTCGGGGACATCCGACACCATCACGGACATCCAGGAGAGCGGTGACAGTCTGACGACGGTATTCGAATTCCGGAAGTTGGATGAGTTGGGAACAGAAATTGAAGTCACATACCGTCTGACGGACGCAAACGTTGTGACCATCCGTGGGGAGGCCGTGCAGCTGTATACCCTCGACCGGTATGAAGATGATGTGTGGGCTGGTGGGGGGGGAGACCATATTCGGTTTTTCTCCATCAGCATGCTGAACACGAATGGGCACAAGACTTCCGGAGTGGCCAGTGCCCGGCTCCTGCGCGTCCGACTCGTAAACGTGTATCCGTATGGGGAGGATGATGGATCGACTATTTTTCAGTCCCATTGGGGAATTACCGTTCGACCCGAAGGACTCGCCCCGTGAATTTTATTGACCCGGCTTAAGAGACGGCCGAATTTGCCGATACCCCCCCTGAGTCGACTACATTCAATACGGGGTGAACCATGGGAAAGGCTGTTCTGTTGCTCGTTCTGGGAGGTACCATGGCTGCTTCTGCCATGTACATTTCGCGAGATGGTACCCTCCTGTTGCAGAAGCAGGAAGAAGCGGGGTACGAAGGACAGGTTCTTGCAAGGGAAGCTGCCCATTCGGCATTCAATATCATTGTGGGCCGCGTGAAGCGGGACTTTGACAACTATCGGGAAACCGAGACCAACATTGATTACAGGGATGTCACTTATGATGTCTCGGCCCAGGATGGTCCCGGGGGCACCGTCGAAGTGACTGCCCTGGGCAGTTATGACGGCTATTCGTATCAGGTCTCCGGGATACTGGAACGGGGTGACCGGCATCTGTTCGACGCCATCACGATCGATGGCCCCGTGACGACGCTGAACTTTGAGAACGACTATTATATATCTGGCCTGGACGAAAACCTCGACGGCAGTAGCGGAGCCGGGCCACACGTCCGGGGGCTCCTGGTGAGCAGTACGGACGCGTACGAGAAGGCCTTGAACAGTGCGGCTGCCAGCAGGGTCGTGGGCTCGGACGGGCTCCTGGATATTGTCCAGCGAAGCCCCAGGACATCGCTCGACATGCTCGAATCTGCCATACTGAACTACGACGACGCCGCGCTTCTTGAAACAAGTGGAAGTGCCATCTATGAGAGCGGGACCATGGGCGACCCAACAGCGCCGCGGCTGTTGCGGGTTGATGGAAACGTGCTGCTTGGCGGTGATTTTTCCGGCTACGGTGTCCTGTACGCTACCGGGAATATCACCTTTGAAGACAACGCCGTGTGGCACGGTCTGGTATTTGGAAACAACACCGCAGGTGGTGATCACCTGTTCGAGGACAACTCGGTGGTTCTGGGATCCCTTCTGCTGAGAACGGCCACAGGCGACCCGGACGCGGTTGCGGCTTCTCGCGAAGTGGCCAGATCCGCCGATGTGATACAGATATGTCACAAACCACCTGGAAACAGGAGCAACATGCATACGCTGACCATCAGTTCGAATGCGCTCAATGCGCATCTGGATCATGGAGATACACAGGGCGCGTGCGATTCAGACCTGAAGTCGGATGACGGCACGTCCTTCAATGTCACCATCAGGGACAATGCCACGGTCCGCTTTTCACGCGAAACGTTGATGCCACTGAAGGCAATTCTCGAGCAGGTAGATATCGGAAACAATGAGATTCTGGTCACACGGACGACGGAAAAACTCCTGAAATAGGTGACATGATCGTCCTGCCGGGCGGCAGCTGGTTTAGTACTGCGGGTTGGCTGCCGATAACAACTGCCACTGGCTATAATTAATACGCAGGCTACGAACATGGGTAAAGCTGTTTTACTGATCGTACTCGGGACCACATTGGCGGCCTCCGCCATGTATCTCTCTCGCGATGAAGCGCTGCTTGATCAGAAGCTCGCGGAATCCAGGTATGAAGGTGAAGTTTTGGCGAGAGAGGCTGCCACCTCAGCGTTCAACCTGGTCGTCGGAAACGTCAAGAGTGATTTCTCTGGATATCGGGAGTCGCTATCCGGAATGACGTACCGGGACGCTCAGTACGATATTTCTGCAACAGATGGCGCAGACGATGACGTGGTGATAACCGCGACGGGGAAATACGATGGTTTTGCATACAGGATTACGGGAAGTGTCGAGCGTGGAGGTCAGCGCCTTCTGGATGCGCTGACCATTGATGGCGCGGTGACAAACCCGGATTTCCGTGGCAGCTACAGTGTGACAGGAGTCGATTACAAGCTGGATGGATCCAGAGCCGTGGGACCGGATGTGCGTGGTATTCTCGTGACCAACAGTAGCTCATTCACCAGCATCCAAGCCGAGGCATCCCGTACACAGGTAACCGGTCTTGAAGGGACGCTCGATGTCGTTTATGACAACCCGCACACGTCACTGGACGAATTGGAATCGGCGATTCGAAACTACTCCGGCAGCGCACTGGTGGTGGAAAGCGGAAACACGACGTTCAGCAGCGGTACCCTTGGCAGTCTGAAATCCCCAAAGGTGGTCCGGGTCTCGGGTAATGCAACGCTGGCTGGAAACTTTGTCGGATACGGTATTCTCTATGCGTCAGGAAACATCACGTTCGAAGGCAACGCGAACTGGAATGGAATCGTGTTCGGGAACCATGCCGAAGGCGGACTTCATTCCTTCAGCAACGATTCCGCCGTGTTCGGATCTGTTGTGCTGAGGTCTGCGGCGGAAGAGTCCCTCGACAAAGATGAGGAGGATGAAGAAGACGATTCGGTTGAATGTGACGATGACAAGTCGGCGAAATCGAAGAAGTCGAAGAAGTCCAAGAAGTCGGCGAAATCGAAGAAGTCCTGCAAATCTGACAAGTCCAAGAAGTCCAAGAAGTCCAAGAAGTCCAAGAAGTCCAAGAAGTCCAAGAAGTCCAAGAAGTCAGCTCCAGATGGGTTGGTATATGTATGTCACATCCCTCCCGGGAATCCAGGAAACAGTCATACGCTGTCAATTGATGCTGCAGCACTGGCGGCACACCTGGCACATGGGGATACCGAGGGTGCCTGTCAGGGAGATACTGGTGAAACGGAGCCGGGGGATGCATTCAGGATCATCCTGCAGGACCGGGCGACCATTCGCTATTCATCCGAAGCCATAAGACCGCTCAAAAACCTGCTGGAACAGGTGGATGTCGGCGAGGAGGCTGTTCACATAAAGCGCAAGTCTGAAGGTGCAGTGAAGTAAGCGGGGATGTTTACGTGGTTCAGACTGCAGGACAGCATGGACCATGGAGTCTGAAAAAAAAGGGGGGCTGACGTTATGTCGGCCCCCTTTGTGTGTCTGGTAGTCAGGCGGCATTTAAAAACAAACCTGAAGTGCCGATACACGCAATATGTCCGCTGAACGGCGAGGCAGGAAACTCTACAATCAACCCTCCAGACCCATGTCTATATTTACCCATAGAACAACCCGTGTGTTACCACTCGGTGCCCTTCTCCTCACGTTGGTTCTGTTGTCAGGATGCGTAGACAACGTTGTTGATACGGCTACAAGTGACAATGCATCGCACCGCGTCACGCCTAACGAGAAAGTGCGGAATATGCACCTTCTGGATCAGGGGGTAACCACGATGGGGAAGAGCGGTGAGCTCACGGCAGTCATGTTCTCCATAGATATGGAGAAAGTACTGGACCGCTACAAAGTGCTCGATCGCTATAAGGTGCTTGACCGTTACAAGGTACTTGATCGGTACAAGGTGCTCGACCGGTACGAATTCAGCAAGGCGTTTGACGGGTTTGCCATCTGGGCCGCCACCGAGCACCTCAACGAATTACTCGACCTGATGGACGGCGATGACGAAATCGAATGGGTCGAACCGATTTTCGGAATGCATTCACCCGTTTTCAGTGGCTCTCGACCGGGTGGGAATCAGTTGGTACCGTGGTCGATTGAGGCCGTAGGCGGACGCCACTCATGGACCGTGTCGGGAGATGGCGAGGGAACGGTAGATGTAGATGTATTCATTGTGGATTCCGGCGTAAGTCATTCTGATTTGAATGTGGTCGAACGTGTAGACTTCTCGGGAGCTGGTTCACCTGATGACAGCGACGGTCACGGAACCCATATCGCGGGTATCATAGGAGCGCTCGACGATGCCAATGGTCTCGTCGGTCTTGCTCCCGGTGTGCGTGTCCATAACCTGAAGGTATTTGGAGAATCGGGAACGACCGATGACGCGACGGTCATCAAGGCTATTGAACACGTGATAGCCTGGAAGGGTGCGCATGGAGACGAGCCGGCTGTACTGAATCTGAGTCTCGGAGAAAATGTCCAAGGAAGTTGGACGGGGCTGGATGACGCTGTTGAAAAGGCCATCGAGGCCGGTGTAACCGTGGTCGTGGCCGCGGGAAACGAGTCCGTGAATGCAGAAAATGTCACGCCAGCGCACGTGAAGCGTGCCGTCACCGTTGGTGCTACGGACCAGCGCGGCGCCATGACATGGTTCTCGAACTTCGGAGAGCTGATAGATATTCATGCGCCGGGCGAAGGCGTGCTCTCACTGGGTGCAGGCGGTGGCATAGAGGTCATGTCAGGCACGTCCATGTCCGCTGGGCATGTGACGGCCGCTGCAGCGCTCTATCTGGCGAAACACCCGTCGGCCTCACCTGAAGAAGTGGCTCGGGCCCTTGTTGAGCGAGGTCTGTCCAAGGCCCGGAACGTACCGGAAAACACGACGGATAAAATCCTCAACGTGAGGTCCAGGCGCGGCGATACCTGGTAGTGCGTGTTTGTTCTGTGTTGGCATGAAGCGACAGGGGATGTGCGGTAAGCGCATCCCCTGTTGTCGTTTAAGACCAATCGCTGGAAGTCGATACCATGAGTCAAGCAGGTACCGAATCAATGGAGTCGTCGAGCCACGTGGAACAGACCCTTTCCCATACTCAGAACACAATGCGAGGTCCTTCGCGATCGGCGCATGCGGGCTCTCCGGGCTCTCCGAGCGAAAACAGGCCCAATCTACCACCTTTTGTCAGATCATTGGCGCAGAGTACGCCTGCACTGCTCACCGGTGAAGAGCGGATTCGACACCACGTCGAACAACTTGCAGGCCTGGAGTTGACGCAGCGTGCCGGGATGCGTTCGTATATCGATACATTGCTGAGCCGCATGGCGACACTCAACGCGTCAGACATTGATATCGGGGGCATGGCAGAGCGGGGATCCGTATGGTTCCGCGTCGATGGTCGCAAGCGGCCGGACACGCAGGGCGATCCATTGTCTCCGGATGAAAGCGCACTTCTGATATTGAACCTGCTGACGAGATCGGGTATTGAGCGTCTGCTTTCGTGGAGAGCGGCAGATTTCTCGTACGAATTGAACACGTCCCACAACAGGGCCCGGAAACGATTCAGAGCGTCAGCCTACCTGGATCTCGGCAACCTGGTGTTGAACATGCGTGCAATCTCGAATGAGATCAGGTCACTCCGCTCACTGGGATTTCACCCCGTTATCGAAAAGGGACTGCTTTTCAGCCACGTGCGTGATGGCCTTACGCTCATCACGGGAGTGACGGGATCTGGCAAAAGTTCGACTCTCGACGCAATCGTCGATGCCAACAACGGGGATGCAGAGGGACATATTGTGGTGATTGGCAAACCGATTGAGTACGTCCATGAGTCCAAGAAGTGTATTGTTCGTCACCGGGAAGTAGGCGTAGATGTGCCCAGTTTCAAGGATGGGATAGTTCAGGCGCTCCGGCAGGACCCCGACATCGTAGTAATTGGCGAGATGAGGGATCCTGAGACCATCACGTCCGCCATGGAAATCACCGACTCGGGACACAAGGTTTTTTCCACGTTGCATACCTCTTCGGCCGTAGAAAGTATTGACCGGATTATTGCAGAGTATCCCGGCGATCAGCAGGATCGGATACGTCAACGCCTGGCGGATGTGCTTCGCTGTGTTGTGTCCCAGAAGCTGCTGCCCAAGCGGGGGGGCGGACGCATCCTGGCCAAGGAGGTCCTCTGGATGTCACCCCAAGCACGCGCTGCAGTTAAAAATGGCAACACGGGTGAAATATATCAGATGATGTGGGAGGGGTGGAGTCAGGGACAGATTACACTGGAGCAGGATCTGTTTCGTCTGATGAAACAGGGACATATTACGCCGGATACAGCGCTCGCCTACGCCAACAACAAGCGAAGACTCGCAAAATTGGCCTGAAAAAATGAAACTCAGAAAGACACAGGAATATGTACTCGGTGTAGCTGCATCGGCTTCTGAAGTGGAAGCGGTATTGCTTCACAACGGTCCGGATGGCCCGGAACTGGTACGGACTTTTCACCGGTCCCGCACATCAGGACACTTCATGGGGGCAGACCTGGATATGCCCCAGGTGGAGGAGGAATCGGGAACTGATTTTTCATTCACCCTCTCGGAGGGTGACACAGCCGACAATTCGCTTTTCCTGGCATCAGAGTTCAATGTAGATGCTCCGGGTGAGGGCTCAGATACGGGTGGCGCCGACTTCACGATTCCGTCGAGCGGTGCCACTCCATTCGATCTGGAGGTCCTTGAAATTATTACAGAGTGTGAGGCGGCCGGATACGATTCGTTTCGTGTCGTATTCGCACTCGGTTCGGAGCACACGCACACGGAGTCGATCCACATTCCATCCGCTTCCCTGCAGGCTGATGGCACGACCAAACGCAAGGCCAACAAGGCGAATCCGAACGAGCCATCGAAGGAATTCCTCCTCAAACAACTCGAAACGAAACAGAAGGCCCGGTTCGACGAAGACAAGACGGTATTCCTGCCCCTTGTTTCTACGCCGGGCTCGACGGCCTCCAGATTGGCCGTATGCGCGCAACCGTTTGAGCCTGTGACTCCGACACTTCGCGCCATCAGAGACAGACGCCGGCCGTTTCCGAATGTGCTGCTGATAGATACCGAAATCAGTCTGTTGGCGGGGCTGGTAACGGCGCGGGAGTCGTCCGAAGACGAATCGACACGTCTTGTCGTACGTGTCGGCACGGACGACACCATGGTCATCTTCATGCAGGGTAATACGCTTTGGCATGTGGAGAACCTGCGTTCGGTAACTGTTTTCGATCCTGCTGAAACGATTTGCAGCCGCGTGTTGCTGTTGCAGGATGAGTTGGGACGTGGTGACGTTGAGTGTATTTACCTGTTCAGTGATGAACGGGAGACGGCCCTCGCCGAAAGCTTCCGGGAGTTTTTCCAGGAGACGCATACCCAACTTCTCCGAACCCTCCTGCCCGCCCAGAATCAGTCGGACGTCGACGCCATGAGCAGAGTCGGACTGATGGCAGCTGTGGCAGCACTGCGGACGAGTCCTCACCCCAGCTGGTCCGGAGCATTTGCCGATGTGGACTTTCTGGATCACAAACTGGCCGGGCCGCAGTTTCGACTCCCGTTCTCGTGGCCGGTGGCGGCGATGATTGTGGTCCTCTTCGGGTCGACCCTGTTCTTCGTGGGAAAATGGTTCCATCAGCAATCGGACATTATCTCATACCGCTCGCAGCTCAATGCATATCCACGTTCCGTCATTGAGGCGGATCTGGACCAACTCGAAAATCGCATAGACAGCTTGCGCGCACAGTCGGATGGCCTGACCGAGGCCCTGGATGTGCTGGATTCCCTTCTCGTGGGAAGCGATATCTGGTCTCGCACGATGGAAAGGACGGCCATGGCCACCGGTAGCGTATCCAATATCTGGATTGAACAATGGTCGGCAGATCGGGACGCGGACATTCTCAAGCTGTCCGGAAAATCCATGACCAGGGAAGCCGTCGTTGCCCTGGCATCTGAGCTCGATGCCATTCTTGAATACGTCCGGTTCTCCGACGTGCGGGATTGGCCGGTCTATATCTGGGAGATGACCATGAAACTGGAACGTGATCTTCCCGAAGCAGCCAGACTTCTTCGAGAGCAGGTCCAGGCGGAGGTCGCGGGTGAAGCCGATGTGGATGAGAGCACAATGGAGGCACTGCCGCTTACATCAGGACCGGCAACTGCCGATAACCATACCAACGGTTCCTGATAAGGATACATGTCCAATCTCGTCCAAAATATCTTGATTCTTGGCTTCTGCTGGCTCCTTGCGACCGGCGGCGGTGCCTACCTTACGCTGCTCAAGCAGCCGGCGGAAATGTCCCGTTTGGAAAAGGCGGAAGAAGTCGCACGTCTGAAAGCCGCCGAGATGAATTCCCTACTCGGTGATGTGTCCGCGTCGGAATCGTTGGCGGGGGAAGCCATGACCCGGTGGCAGGCTCGCTACAAATCAGTTCCCGGGCGCTTGTCATCGGAAGACGTCATCCGATTCCTGAATGAGCATACGTCTTCCGGCTTCGATCCATTCGATATTACGTTCAAGGCCCACCGCGAGAGTAGAAAATTCAACCGATTCGATTTTGATATCAAGGGCAGGGCTGATTGGCCTGACCTGTACTCATTGATCTGGTCCATTGAAAACTCCCCGGTTCTCTACCGTGTCACGGACCTGGAACTACAGGCATCGGCAGATGCCATGATAGAGTTCAACTTTGAGCTCACGGCGTTCTACGGCGGGATGACCGGCATGAGCGCCGACGAACGGGAGTCGCTGCCCGAAATCCCGGCCAGCTGGTTTCCGTCGCCGTCTCTTGCCGACAATCCATTTGAGCCGCTGGTATTGTCCGAACTGCCCCCCAATACCGACGACCTGGTCGATGTAGAGCGGGCTGAACTGGCCATGATCGCCGGTGGACAGGCCGTTTTCTTCTGGAATGATTCATACGTCGGGCTCGAGCCTGGAGACAAGGTCTATTTAGGAACGCTGATTTCTGTCGATCCAAGGGAAGGACGGGTAGTGGTCCGCCTCAACAGGGGCGGCATTACCGACGAAATTGAATTGATGTTGGATACGGGCGCCAGCTACCGTCAGGCCATCGGACCTGTCAGACTGGCACCATCACGGAAACAGTGAGCCCCTCATGAGAAAAATCGCCGCCTACATTCTGATTCTGCTCACCACGATGTCGATGACATCCTTCAGGTCCGCAGAGGCACAGGACGTTGCACAGCGTCAGATCCGCACGTACATCCCGCCCGAACATCTGGTCTCCTTCCTGCCGTCCACGCCATTTGATACGTTCATTGAGTTCCTGAATCCCATTTTCAAGCGGGCGACGGGAAAAGAAGTCATCGATACCGAAAGCCGGACTGAACCAATCGGCCTGTCCATCTCCGGCATGCACTTCATGGATGCCCTTGAGTTGGTTCTGCAACAGAACGGGATGACGTTCCGTGAGACGGACCGTTACTTCCTGATCAGCGAGGCGCCAGAGGACGCACCCATACGCGGCAACGAATCCCTGATGGCGGAAGCGACGGGTCCCCGGACCGAAAACGCACAGGCATCCATACTGGCCGGACTCGATACGCGCCAAATCGAAATAAACGCCATTCTTTTCGAGGTCAATCACACGAAGGCCAAGCAGTCTGGTATTGACTGGAGTGTGATTCTCGGTAGCACCGGAGCCAATGCTGCCGCTACGGGCGGAGGTGCGTCGGGAGGGGAAGGATCAGAAAACAGCCTCAGCGTTTCGCTCAAGACGAAAGAACTCTTCTCAAGCTTTGACGATGTCCTGGAGACACCGGACAAAATCAACTTTTCCGACCTGAATAGGCTATTCCGTGTCGCGGAAGCCGAAGGAATCGGAGAGACTGTTGCCAACCCGTCTGTCACAGTCCAGAGCGGTGTGGAAGGAGATCTTCAGATCGGATCGGATGTACCTATTCAGATACGGGACTTTTCCGGCAACACGGTCACTGAACTTTTCAAGACTGGTATCATCGTAAACGTCACACCGACGTTGATCCAGGAGGCTCTCGCCGATACGCTTGGATCTCCCGTGATGGACTTCATACACCTGGATGTAGAAGTTGAGAAATCCGGTAGCCGACCATCGGCAGCCGGGGCCATCATTGACCGCAGCAAGGCCACTACCCAGGTCGTCCTCCTTGATGGAGAGCAGACCATTATCGGGGGCCTATACAGCACGGATGAGACAATATCACGCAGCGGTGTGCCCATCCTGAAAGATCTTCCGGGCTGGTTCTTCGGCCTCAAGTACGTATTCGGTAAATCGCAGAAGCAGATTACACAGAAGGAGCTTGTGATTGCCATTCAGGTGCGCCTCGTCGATCCGATCCGTACCCGCATGGCGCGCATGAATGCAGACAATCTGCTCGAAGAACGGCGTCAATCGGTACAGGATGCTCTGCGGCGGTTCAATGAAGGTGTCGAGCAGAAAGTGGACAAGGGAAAGATGGGTGAAGGCTCACGAAACTGATCCCAGGCCGTACCTTTGAGGTATGCGCTGCCAGAAACACACCAACCGGAAACACACCAACCGGAAACACACCAACCGGAAACACATCAACCGGTCCGCTGATCTTTTCCTCGGATTGGGGCTTTTGCTCCTAGTGGGCTGCGGGTCGTCGCAGAAGGTCGCGCCCATGACAGGTGAGGCGCCATCAGCGGCAGACGGTGTGTCGCGGAGATTGATGTCTCACATGCGTGCGCTGGCCTCCGACGATTTGCAGAATCGGGAAACATCTTCGCAGGGAGAAGCCCATGTTTCAAACTACATAGCGAGTCACTTCTCCCGGTTTGACCTCCAACCTCCTGTTGCCGGTGGATATGAACGATCGTATCCACTTCGGAAACACCTGCTGGACGAGCAGGAGCTTTGGCTTCTGGGTCCCGACACGGTCCAGTTCGTGCCAGGCAGAGACTTCGTGGTTCATCCTGAATCTGCCACAGGTCGTGTGGACGTGCGCGTCATGCCGGGAAGGTCTTTGCTCTCCGGCGCACGGAGCGTACTCCGCCTCGATACTACGGCCGCCGCACCGGCCGTCTTCGAGCCGGGACAGGGTGGTATCCGTCTCGTGCTTGCCGAAAGGGCAAGACCCGCTTTCGAACGAACCGTTTCTTATGCAACCACGGTGCGCGCCATGGTGTCTTCTCGCGAGGATATTGTTTCGGGGCGTCATGCAGGTGGGCTGTACGCAGGCGCCGTACCGCGCATGCGCGACTCCCTGTTGGTTATACTCGTACGCATGGATGTGCTCGAGAGCGACGTTGAAGCTTCAAACGGTGCCATTGCCGCATTTCTGGAATCGGCCCGACGCGTTCAGATGTTGCGCCTTGAGCGGACGCCGATTCCACGGAGTATCTATTTTGCAGCATACTCCGGTACGGAAGAAGCCTGCCAGGGTCCTGACTGGCTCGTCCGCAATATTCCCTGGTCACGCAAGGCAATTACCGGAGTGCTGCACGTGGGTCCAGTGTCCGGTTGTTGGGATCGGATGGATCACATGACCGTTGTGGAGCCGCAGTCGCAGCCGCCGCCGGATGCGACCCCATCAGGTCAAGCGCGCCGCATGTTTGACGACATCCTCGCGTGGATTACTGTACAGGCCTCCAACCCCGCTTCCCGATGACATTATCCGTTTTGTGGCAACCTGCGCCAATGACATCCGACCTTGGGAGGATTGTTCACTATGCCGGACTCTGGGGCGTGGACGGCGTGGAGTTGCGCACGCTGGGTCGGCATCGACAGCGTGTTCCGGACGTCAACGTGGCGGCCGTAAGGCGCAGGGTGGATGATGGGGACGTCGACATTGCGGTCGTGGATCCGGGGCTGTTCGCCGCCCGTGCGCTGGAGCGCGCCGTCTGGATGAACGATCTCCAGCAACTTCCTGACGTAGTCCGTTTTTGCACGCAAGTTTCGGCAGGCGCCATTCTGCTGGAAGGACTGGACGGATCCGGGCCGTCTGCGCTCGAGGCATTTGGAGAAGCCTTGCAATTGACTGGGACTGTCCCCGGTCTTCGCCTTCTGGTTGCCGATTCAGCCGGCGACCAGAAGGCCGACGAATTGATATTGGGGATCGGGTCGGAAAACCTGTTACGCGCCGTGACAACCTCGCTCACGGCTCCCGTTGCTCACGGGAATATGTCACAGGTGGGCATGATTCGGGGTGTCGGCGAGTTTGAAGCACTCCCTGATGAAGCATCTCTGTGCGCCATCTGGACGGAGTTCCTCACGGAGAAAGTTGCGGACGGGTTCTCCGGCGATATCGTTTTCGAGTTTACGTCCCGGGCCGAGTCCGGCAAGGTGGGTCTTCGTGTGTCCACAGCACTCATCAAGGCCGCGGCCGCCGCATCCAGGCGCACGCTGGTTCTTCAACACCCATCTAAAAAATAATGCCGAAATAGAGCCCTATTGTGGCGTTGTAGATTTCGGGATTCGTCGAACGGATGTTGGTCACGCCGGTCGACGTCCGGATACCGCCAACGAGTGTTTCGCCTCCAACAGTGGTTTCGCCCGCAAGCACGAGCATGAGCGACGTGTCCCGCTCCTGAACGCTCTCATCTTCCTCCTCCTGTTCGAGGGAACCACCCAGCGCCTTGAAACTGATGCTCGATTCGAGACGAAAGGCCGTTGTGGGGCCAACCAGGACCTTGGGACGGATTTTTCCGATTTTACGCCACCGGTATCCCACAAGAAGCGGGAATTCAACGTACGTAATCTCGGATGTGGCGCTGATGGGTATGCCTTCCAATTCTCCCTCAAGCTGTGCTCCTTTCTGCATGTACAGTACACCCGGTTCAAACACGAAACCGGAGGGAGACTGGTATTGCAGGCCTCCTCCTCCGGACAGACGGTATATGGGCGACGTGTCGGACTCGATGTCACCCCGGAAGCTGGAACCGGCCACTCCGAGGTGGAGCTGTGCGCGCCACTGGGCATTTGCCGTTGTGGTGATGCCCAAAAGCAATCCAAGAAGGGTTGGAATCAAATATCTCATGGACTTTCCAGAGCCGGAACGTGAATGGAATCCTGAATGTGACTGACAAAGTATACGCTGCATTCGTAAAGGAAAAGGCACTTCGAACCCCCCAAGCCCATCCATGACACAGCCCCAAAGGCATCATTCCGGCTCGCGACTGCTTTTTTGGCTCGATACCGGATGGGCGGCAGGAATGACCATTCTCGCTGCTGCCGGGTCGGTCACGCACCAGCTGGTGTCCCGTGACAAATCCGTTTTTCGATGGTGGTCCCTCTTCTGGAGCCGATCCATGTTTCTGGGTATGGGTATCCGGGTGCATGTTACGTATCGGGAAAGACTGGATCCCCGACAACCCTGCGTCTTTGTCCTCAATCACCAGGTGGCCATTGACATTCCGGTCGCAAGCTGTGTCATACCCGGACCGTTCGGGTGGGTCGCGAAAGCGGAGTTGGAACGCACTCCCGTGCTGGGAGCGGCCATCCGGGCGTCGCCCTCCATCTTCCTGGATCGAAGCACGCCCCGGAGATCGGCAGAAAGCCTGCGCAGGGCAGGCAAACAAATACGGTCAGGGCTTTCCGTCGCTATTTTTCCGGAAGGTGCCCGCTCGTACGGTCCTGGTCTTGGTTCCTTCAAAAGGGGCGCCTTTCTTCTGGCTCTTGAAGCGGGCGTACCCGTTGTTCCCATCACCGTTGTCAATGCATGGGATCTGGTCAACGAGAAACATCGCCGGGCGCGATGGGGCATGGTCCATGTCGTGTCAGGACATCCCATACCTGTTTCAGGCATGACGCGCGATCACGTTGACAGTCTGATGAAGCAGGTACGGGATCAGATGCAGACGGAGTTGGATCGGTGGAATGCGGAAGCAGGGCCCCGTAGATTGGGACAAAATTGATCGCAGAATGGCCAAACGAAAAGACAAAAAACGCAGACCCGGGCACCTGGAACCCACGTGGTGGGCTGCGTTGAGCCCCTCCCACCAACATGCGCTCTGTCTGGCATTCCTGCTGATCCTGGCGGTGGCGTTCCTGGCACCGACGCACTTCAGCGGCAAACGATTGCTTGCTGGAGATACGGTGAACTGGCTTGGAATGGCTAAATCGGTCATGGACTACGAGGCGGAAACGGGGAATCCTGGTCTGTGGGCGGGTCGCGCCTTTTCGGGCATGCCCGCGTACATGATTTCGCCGGAGCTGAGTATTCCGCAGGTGGATGATGTACTGCGCGTGGTCCGGCCGTGGATCTGGCCGTCATCACACCTCTTTCTGCTTTTCTCGGGAATGTATGTGCTCGTCTGGCTCGTCTCGCGAAAGCCGCTGCCGTCGGTTTTTGCTGCCGTCGCCTACGGGCTGACCACGTACATGCCGGTGATACTCGTTGCAGGGCACAATTCGAAGTTCATTGCGCTCGCCTGGGCACCCTGGTTGCTTGCCGCATTCTACAATGTGATGCAGAATCCGCGGTGGGTGGCGGCACTGCTCTTCGCCGTGGCGGCCGCTGTCAACCTGCGTGCAGGCCACGTGCAGATCACCTATTACGTTGTGTTCGGTGCTGGCGTGTGGTGGCTGTTCGAGGGCGTTCGTCGGATGCGCGAGGGCGAGGCGAGGTCGTTCCTGAAGATGAATGTGTATCTGGCCGTGGGAGGCGTACTCGGCCTGGCCATGGTGGCTCAACCCTACCTGTCCCATGCCGAGTTCACGCCGCACACCATCAGGGGGGCGGCATCCGGTGGAACGCCCGGTGGAATGGCGTGGTCCTATGCCATGTCCTGGAGCCAGGGCGTGGGAGAACTTCTGACGCTACTGATTGCCCGTTCGTATGGAGGATCGGGCGCGACCTACTGGGGTCCCAAGATTTTTACGGCCGGTCCCCATTACCTGGGCGGTCTGACAGTGCTTCTGGCGCTCATCGCCGTTTTTTCAGCGCGGCGCAGGGTACGTCACGCTGTGCCGCTCGCTGTGGCCGTTGTGCTGATGCTCCTCTTCTCCCTGGGGGAGCATTTCTCCGCGCTGAACAGGTTCATGTTCAATTATTTCCCTCTGTTCTCCGCTTTCCGGGTACCTGAGACCTGGCTGAGCGTGTTGGCCCTGTATGCCAGCGTGCTGGCAGGAATAGGCATCGCCCACGTGTCAGACGGCACCATCATGGCGCGATTCTCTGCCTGGCGTCCAGCGCGCGTGGCCATCGGCCTCGTGGCCGTGGCATCCATTCTGGTCATTCTCGGGCCCTCGTTCATGTCCTTCGAGAAGACGGGTGAGCGGGACCAGATCCTGCGACAGGTCCAGACGCAGTACCCGGACATCCGTGGCAATGAGCCGCAGGTGGTGCAGGTCATTGACCAGGAGATGGCACGCCGCCACGAGCAGCGCGAATCCCTGTTCTCGCGCGACGCCCTCCGCACACTGGTGGTCTTGGTAGTGGCTACGCTTCTTTTTTGGCTCGTGTACCGCAGAGTGATTTCCGGGTGGATGCTTGCGGCGGCGCTGATCCTCCTTGCGGCGCTCGATCTGGGCAGCATGGGCAGGAACTACCTGAATGAAGATGCACTGGTACCTGCCCGCAACGTTGAGGACGGGATTACCCGTCATGCGTTCGATTCATGGCTGCTGGAGCGGCGCGCCGAGGAGGGTGGGGGCGGCGCCTTCCGCGTATTCTCGCTCGAGGGCGGGCGCGATCCGTCCCAGAATGCCCGCCCATCGTATTTCCATGAATCGATCGGCGGTTATACAGGCGCCAAGCTGCGGGTGTACCAGGACGTGCTCGACCATCTGCTCTTTACCGACGACCGACGCAGTGTGCAGGCGTCCACGCTGCGTCTGTTGGACGTGCGATACATGATAGCCGATCGGGGCCTGCCCGGATGGGAACTCGTATTCCAGGACGATCAGGCACGCGCGTCCGTCTTTGAAGCCCCGTGGGAAGGCGCGAGAGGGTGGTTTGTGGACTCGGTGGCCACGGCGTCCAATGCGCCCGCTATCTGGGAGCGTCTGACCTCGCCGGTATTTGATCCGGGGCGCGAGGCGATATTGTTCGACGAAGACAGACACGTTGCCGAGCGCGTCACAGGACCGGTGGGGATACATGCAGCCCGGCTCGTGTCCTGGCTCAATGGCCAGGAAATGACCTTCGAGGTGGAGACGGACCGGGAGCGCCTGTTCGTGATCGGTGAAATATTCTACCCGGAAGGGTGGATGGCGCTGCTCGACGGCGTGCCGGTAGACATTCTGCAGACCAATTACTTTCTGCGTGGTATTACCGTACCTGCCGGCGAACACACGTTGGAGCTCCGTTTCGAGCCGGTCTCACACCTTGCGGGAACGTGGATTACAGGACTTGCTGCCGCGCTCGTCTATGGCTGGTTGCTCGTTGTATTCGTGCTGGGCATGCGGCGGCGGTTGTTGGCCAGACCATGAGCATCCCTCGCAAACGGGTACTCGTCGTCACATATTACTGGCCGCCTTCCGGTGGATCGGGCGTGCAGCGCACGCTCAAGTTCTGCAAGTACCTGCGGGAGTGGGGCTGGGAGCCGGTCGTTCTGACGGTGGGGGAGCGTTGGGCCGCCTGGCCCGACCGCGATCCGGGCCTCGAAGCCGATGTCCCCGACGGCACTCGTGTCATCCGGACCCGCTCCTGGGATCCGTATGCCGCGTACGCCCGGTTTCTGGGCGTGCAACGAAACGACGCCGTGGGCGTGGGCTTCATGGCCCGGGATCGTGTTCCGGGGGTGCGGGAGCGTCTGGCGCGCTGGGTCCGCGCCAATGTGTTTATTCCCGATGCCCGTGTGGGGTGGGCTTTGTTTGCCCTGGTCGCGGCTGTACGCCTGCACCGGACGGCTCCCGTAGAGGCTGTATTCACGAGTGGCCCGCCGCACAGTGCACACTTTGTGGGCCGGGGTATGAAACACCTCTTCGGTCTGCCGTGGCTGGCAGACCTGCGCGATGCGTGGCCGGACATGTCCTACATGGCCGAGTTGCCGATGGGACCGGCAGCGCAGGATCTGGACCGGCTTCTGTGTACGCATACGCTTCGGGCGGCATCGGTTCGCGTTACCGTGTCCAGGGATGTAGCCGGGTGGATGGCTGGGCGGACGCATCTCCCGTATATCGTTGTGCCCAACGGGTTCGACCCGGAGGACATCGCGCGGGCGCAGCCTGTGGCAATGCCCGGCTTCAGTCTGGTCCACACGGGAAACCTTGGCGCGTCTCGCAATCTGTCTCCGTTGTGGCACCTTTTCCAGGTTGACCCTGAGCTCTTCGAGGACATCCGGATCGTGCTTGTAGGAAACGTGGACCGGGCGGTCAGGGATGACATCGATACGTGCGGTATCGGTGACCGGGTCCTCGAGAGGGCCTATGTGCCCCATGAGGAGGCCATCGCATTCATGAAGGGGGCGAGCCTGTTGCTCTTGCCCATCAACCGGGTTGCCCAGGCGGCAGGCATCGTGACCGGCAAGATCTATGAATACGTGGCCAGCGGCCGGCCCGTTCTGGGTTTGGGAGAGCCTGGAGGAGAGGCCGATCGCGTGCTGCGCGCGAGCGGTGCAGGGCGCGTGCTGGCCTGGGATGACATCGAGGGCATCGGGTCGTACCTGCGCTCTCACGTAGAGGCCTGGCGCCGGGGTGCTCCCGTGGCCGGGGCCGATCCCGCACGCGCTGCCCCGTGGTCCCGGCGCATACAGACAGGTGAGATAGCCTCCCTGCTCGACAACCTTACGCTCCCGGCCGGAGCGCAACATCCAATCAGGACATCATGACGATCTGTTCCGTAGTGGGCGCCCGCCCACAGTTTGTAAAGGCCGCCGTGGTCAGCCATGCCCTCAGGAGTCGCGGCGTCCGGGAATACCTGCTGCATACCGGCCAGCACTATGACGATGACATGAGCGCCGTGTTCTTTGACGAGCTGGGCATACCAGCACCCGAACGAAACCTGGGAATCGGCTCCGGGTCACACGCCGATCAGACGGCCCGCATGATGATGGCGCTCGAAATCGCCTTCCTGGATCTGCGGCCGGAGCGGGTTCTGGTGTACGGCGACACGAATTCGACACTGGCGGCCGCTCTCGTGGCTGCAAAAATGCATATTCCGGTCGATCATGTCGAGGCAGGACTGCGATCGTTCAACCGCCGGATGCCGGAGGAGGTGAACAGGATCGTGACCGACAGGCTGAGTGAATTTTGTTTCTGTCCAACGCAGACTGCCGTGGAACACCTGGCCTCCGAAGGCCGCACGGAAGGCGTCCATCTGACGGGCGATGTGATGCTCGATGCCACGCGGGTGTTTGCGGAGCGGGCGGCGCTGCGTCGTCCGCTCATATCCCTCACGCGACACGAAGCAGGATCGTTCGCCCTGGCCACCGTGCACCGCGCCGAGAACACGGACCATCCAGGGCGGCTCTCGGCCATTTTCGACGCGTTCGGTTCCCTGGACATGCCCGTGTTACTGCCTCTGCACCCGAGGACCCGGACGCGCCTTGCGGACGTGGACATCCCCGACAACGTGGAAGTGATGGCGCCCGTCTCATACCTGGCCATGCTAACGCTGACCGCCGGTGCGGCCTGCGTGCTGACCGACTCAGGAGGATTGCAGAAGGAAGCTCTCTGGCTGGGCACGCGGTGTATCACGCTCCGCGACGAAACAGAATGGACGGAAACCACGCAAGGGGGGTGGAACCAGGTGGTGGGAGCAGACCGGAAGGCCATCGCGGCCGCCGTGGAACGGGTTCCAGCGGGCTTGGTGCCGGTTTTTGGAGCGGGAAGCACGGATGAAACGCCCTCGGAGCACATTTCCCGGCTCGTGGCCGGAAGCGATTGATGGCGATGCATCCATATTGATATGAAAACCAGTATATTGAATTTGAATCAATCCACACGCGCAATGTCAGAAGATTACGGTATCGCCCTCGGCATGATTGAAACGCGAGGGCTTGTCGGAGCGGTCGAAGCGGCCGATGCCATGGTCAAGGCGGCCAAGGTCCAGCTTATGGGCAAGGAAAAAATCGGTGGCGGATACGTGACCGTCATGGTCCGGGGAGATGTGGGTGCCGTCAAGGCGGCCACCGATGCAGGTGCAGCCGCAGCCGAGCGCGTGGGTGAACTGATATCTGTCCACGTGATTCCGCGGCCCCACAGCGATGTGGAAGCCATACTGCCGAGAGGCCTGTCTGATTGATTTCCCATGAAGGACTCCGCGCATACCGCAACGGGGTTCGTCGAAACGCGTGGACTGGTGGCGGCACTCGAAGCAGCCGATGCCATGTGCAAGGCGTCCGACGTCCGGCTTGTCCGCATGGAGCGGACCGTGGCCGCCCTTGTGACGGTGATCGTGGAAGGTGAAACGGCTGCCGTCCGGAGTTCGGTAGATGCGGGCGCCGCGGCTGCGGAACGCGTCGGAGAACTGGTTTCGAGTCATGTGATTGCGCGTCCGGATGAGCAGACGAGACGCATGCAGTCTTCCGGCAGTGCACCGGGTCTGGAGGCCATGACGGTGCATGAACTCAGGGCCTTGGCGCGCACGCGCGAAGACCTTCCCATCCAGGGCCGTGAAATTGCCCGTGCCAACAAAGCGGAACTATTGCGGGTGCTCTCGTCGTGAGGGGAATCGGGCGCGACCACGATGACCGTTATCGCGGGTGGGTCATCACGTTCTGTGTGCTGACCGCCGCGTTTCTCTGGTTCATATTCTCGCTCCAGGAAACCTATACGCGCATTCTCGAACTGCCGATGGAGGTGGCCGACATCCCCGATGGGAGAGCCCTTACGCGTCTGCCCCCCGAGAGGGCACAGGTCCAGGTAGTCGGAGAGGGCGTGCAGCTTCTGCGGTACTATTACAATCCTCCACGGATTTTCCTGCGGGGCCACCAGGAGGGCGAGGTTGACGTGCAATCTGCGGCACGGGAAGCGCTCGGAAACGTTATCCTGCAGTCGGTTTCGCCCCGCACGGTGGATATCATGACCGGGCCTGTGGAATGGAAGCGCGTGCGCGTACAGCCCCGTGTAGAACTGCAATTGAAGGCGGGGCACCGGATTATCCCACCTGTCCGGATCCGTCCCGATTCTGTTACCCTCGTGGGTGCCCGGTCCATTCTCGAGGGCATCCGTTCCTGGCCGACGGAGCGGCGTACGCTGGGTGGCGTAGACGACTCGGTAAGTACCATGATTCCCCTTCGGGACTCGCTGGCCGGTCTTGTCGAGTTCGATACGCGTGAAGTGGCGTACTTTGCCAACGTTCAGGAATTCACACAGGCCGTTCGAATGGTGGATGTCCGCGTTACGGGAATGCCCGATGGCAGGCAGGTATCCCTGGATCCGTCGCGCGTGGAGTTGACCTATCAGATTCCGCTTTCCCAGTTCGATGCGGCCCAGGAATCCGACGATCTGTACCTGGAAGTGCCGTGGGCGGCCATGCGCGACGATGACTCGGGGATGATTTTCCCGACTCTGCGGACACCACCGTATCTGTATGTGCTGCAACCCCGCTGGTCCCCGTCCGGTCTACGCTACTATGATGTGTTGGAAGGAGAGGACCAGTGAGCAGTTTCTTCGTTTCCATGCCCCATGGCATCTTCACGGCCGAGGGTGTCTGGTTCCACACCACTGACGCGCTCCTGCGGGAATTTTCCCCGGAAGTGATTGATCACATCGGACTGGAGAGGTTGCTCCGGGAGGCCTCGGCGTGGGCCCGGTTTCCATCGCATGCTGCCATCTGGATGTTACTGATCTTCCTGCTTACGGCAACGACGCGGCAGGCCACACTGGGTACGCTGGCCGTGTACGTCTTTTTGGCCATTTTTGGCCCGGGGCTCGTGCGGCCGGGCGGCGCCCGTCTGGCGCTGCGTTTCTCGAAACCCCTGTTCCAGGGGTTGGCCTACGTGGGCGCGCTCAGTTTCCTGGCCGCAGACGGGCGCCTCGGCGCCACAGGCGCCGGGCTGGCAGGGTTCGTGGCCCTGCGCTGGGGGGGTGTCGATGCCGTGCTGCGACCCCTTGCCCGCCGCGCGCCCGGCATGCGGCAAACCCTGCCAGCGCCCGACCGCACGCTCCGCAATCTGATTATCCGCTACGCCATGCAGCAGGGAATCCATACGCAGGAGGTGGCCGACATGGAGGCCGCCATGCTCCGCATCTGGAATTACAGAAAATCCGGAAAGTCGTGAAGCGTGAATCGAACCGGCCGGATACACGTATATTGCGCCGCACCAACGGGTTCACCATCCAGACTGAGGCGTCGCCATAGAACCGCCGCTGATTGACATAACGGGTATTGCCCTCCGTCTCAAGAATGCCATCAAACGGCAGTATGAGGCATATGACGCGGGTGAAAGGCGTCTGGTCCGGGTTGAAGTCCCCGTCCCATTGATCGATCCTCTCGTCTGGCTCAATGTCCAACAGGGTCCCCGCATGTACTGGAGGGGACGCCATGCCGATGACATGACGGCCATGACCGGTGAAGCCATGGTCGTTGAGGGGCACGGTCGTCCGGACTGGACGCGCATGGAAAAGGACCTGGACGGTATTCTGCACCGGCCGGGAGCCAATTTGCGTTTTCACGGCGGAATGCGCTTCAATCTGGCCCGTCATGCGACGTCTGACTGGTTTGAGTTTCCAGCCTATCGTTTTGTGCTGCCACGCTTCGAGTGGCACCAGCGCGGCTCAAAAACACTTCTTTGTTGCAATCTTGTGCTTCCCGAGGATGGAGAGGACCTCCGTGAGGTACTCCGGGAGGTGGACGAACTCGTGCTGCCCGACCCGGATGAACTCCGCTCGGTTCCACTTCCGAGGACGCGGACCGACAATCCCGGCTTTGAAGGCTGGAAAACGCAGATCAGGTGGTCGCTCGATGCCTTTTCCCAGGACATTCTCCAGAAAGTGGTGCTGGCCCGTCGGGTAGATGTCCAGTTTGCGGCCAGCCTGGAAGCCGCAACGCTTCTTTCCACGCTCCAGGAATCCACGCCGAACTGCTTTCACTACCTCGTGGAGTCGCCCAGCGGCGCCGTGTTCATGGGCGCATCTCCCGAACGGTTGTTTTTCCGTCGCGGTCGGGAAGTGTTTTCGGAGGCCGTCGCGGGCACGCGACCTCGGGGCAACAACGTCCAGGATGACGAGGCGTACAGGGAGTCGCTTCTGGCCAGCGAAAAGGACCAGCGTGAACACGCTTATGTCAGGGAATACATCCGGTCCGTACTGGAAGCCCAGTGTGATGAAGTGACTGTCGATGAGGTCGCTTCCGAGATGAGGTTGGCCGGGGGGCGCCACCTCTGTTCGCGGCTGTCCGGAACCCTGCGCCCGGACATTTCGGACCTTGACCTGCTGCGCACGTTGCATCCGACGCCAGCCGTCGGGGGCGCCCCCACGGCCGATGCGCTGGACATCATTGACAGCCTCGAGGACTTCGACCGGGGCTGGTATGCCGGGCCCATTGGTTGGATTGGGCGCGACTCGGCCGAATTTGCCGTTGCCTTGCGTTGCGGCGTGGTGGAAGGGCGTCAACTGACACTGTTTTCCGGTGCCGGGATTGTGAAAGGTTCGGAACCGGGAGCGGAATGGCTGGAAATTGAGCAGAAAATAACGGATTTTACGCATATTCTCGGGGTATCGGTCCGCGATGCATCCTGACCAGGCCAGTATCCAGCAGGAATGGGCAGCGCTCGTCGTGGAAGAACTCGTGCGTCACGGCGTAACGGCATTCTACGCATCTCCCGGATCCCGGTCGACCCCCCTTGTCCTCGCTGCCGGACGCAATCCGCGTGCCGACATCCACATGCACGTTGACGAACGCGGCTCGGCATTCATGGCTCTCGGTCATGCCCGCATGAGCCAGATTGCGGCTGCCTGGATTACCACATCCGGGACCGCTGTTGCGAACGGGCATCCAGCCGTCGTCGAAGCCCGGCTGGAAGGCATTCCGATGCTCCTGTTGACAGCCGATCGTCCACCGGAGCTCCGGGACACGTACGCCAACCAGACCATCCGTCAACCGGGTCTCTTCGGGGCGGATGTGGTCTGGTCTTTCGACATGCCCGTGCCGTCGACACTTCTGCCGCCGTCGTTCGTGTTCACAACAGTCGCGGAGGCCGTACGCCGCAGCCGAAGTGGTCCCGTTCATCTGAACTGCATGTTCCGCGAGCCGCTCCACGACAGGGCCTTGTCCGAAGGCGAGTCCGGATGGACCGGAGCATGGGCCGCCGACGTGGCCCGGTGGAAGAACGCGTCCACGCCGTGGACCTCGATCCCGGGAGGGCCCGGCGATTCGTTCACCACGGCGCAGCAGCGTGCAGCAGCAGCGCAGGCCCTGCAGGAACTGGATCGGCTTCTTGCCGAGAGCCAACGACCGTTGCTGATGCTGGGGCGCATGCCCATACCGGGGCGCGTCGAATTCCGCGCGCACCCGGGAGCAAACTCCAGTTCCTGGCCGGTCCTGGCGGACATATCGTCCCAGTACCGGTCGCTCGACGCGGCGGCGCTGGGGACGTTCGTGTTCCACTACGATGCCATTCTGCACGACAGAAGGCGATGGGCTGCGCTCTCACCCGACCTGGTGTTGCAACTGGGGCGTCCCCCGGTGTCGAAGCGGTGGCAGCAGTTCCTTGAGGCCGTTCGGCCGGACCGTGTCATCGTGGCCGATCTGGCAGAGGGGCGCATTGATCCCGGGCACCTCGTCACCGCACGTTGGGATGTGTCGCCGCACGCCATGGTTGCGGCTGTTGCCCAGAGGGAGTACTGTCCCCGGGATGTAGCCTGGGCTGCCCACTGGAAGTCACTTTCCCGCGCCGCCTCGGAGCGGATTCCTTCCCTGATGGATGCGACGACCGCTGCCCGGGCGGCCACCGGCGTCCTTGTGGAACAGGCCTGCGTGCGCGAGGTCACGGCGGCTCTCGATGGCATGCAGACGGGCCCGGTCCCGCTCGTGCTCGGCAACAGCCTGACCGTACGCCACGCCGACACGTTCTCACATCCGGCCCGCGGGCCGTTGCCGGTCGTAGTCAACCGCGGCGCATCCGGCATTGACGGACAGGTTTCGACCGCCATCGGAGCCGCCCGGGCGGCAGGCAGACGCGCCGTGCTCATCCTTGGCGACCTGACGCTGCTGCATGACATCAACGCGCTTGCGGCTGCGCGCGACGTCACCATCGTCGTATTGAACAACGATGGTGGCGGCATTTTCTCGTGGCTGCCAGTCGCCTCCGAAGAGGACCTGTTCACGCCGCTATTCTCTACGCCACATGGACTTTCGTTCAAGGCGGCCGCTGACCTGTTCGGCCTCATCCATGAAGCACCCGGCTCGGCCCGGGACGTGGGATTGGCCGTAGAGCGGAGCATGTCCGCCCGTGGCGGCGTCCTCATTGAACTCAGGACCGACCGCGACCAGACACTGGCATACCAGCGGGAAATGCTCCAGGAACTGGATCGCGTGTTGGAGGAGGCCGTTTCCCTCTCGTGAAGACGAAGCTCCATTTGCACCACATCGATCCGCGCTCGGAGCGCTTCCCGGGGCCGCAAGCCGAGCGCCTCCCGGGGCCGCAAGCCGATGAACCGCCCGGCGCGGCGCCGCTCCTCGTCATCCTCCACGGTTTCCTCGGGTGCAGTGCAGATCTGGACGCCGTCGCCCGGGAGGCCGCCGTGCGGAGCGGTTGCCAGGCGCTCTTGCCCGACCTGCCAGGTCACGGCAGAAGTGCGCATGTCATGCCCGTTTCTCTCGGGCATACCGCTACCCTCGTCTGGGACGCCATTCATGCACATCCTGCTGCGAAGCGCTGTGGATCCGCGCCGGCACGTGTGCTTCTCGCCGGGTATTCGATGGGCGGACGTGTGGCACTGGCCATGGCGCATGCCCGCCCGGACGTGGCCGATGGCCTCTTTATTGAGTCGGCTCATCCCGGGCTGACCACGGCCGGGGACCGGCGCGCACGCGCACGGCACGATACGGAAATGGCCCTGCGGCTCCAACGCACGACGACAAAAGCCGATCTACGTGCCTTCCTGACGGACTGGTACCGGCAGTCGGTTTTTCTGCACGACGGACGTCCTGCGGACACGTTCACGCAGCGCGTCGAAGACCGTCTGGATTCCATACTGCCGCGCGGAGCGCCGTGCACTGACCTGTCCGCGCGTGTGGCACCTCTTGCGGCCGCCCTTCGCGCCCACTCCCTGGCTGCACAACCGGACTTCTGGTCCGTTCCGCACCGTTTCGGGGGGCGGGGCTGGTATGTTTCGGGCAGCCGGGATCACCGCTACGACGACGTGGGCCGCCGGCTTGCCGGCAACCCTTCCGGCGTGCACCATGTCCCGGTCCCCGACGCGGGTCACACCGTGCACAGGGATGCGCCGGACGCGTATCTTCAGGCACTCCAGTCATTCGTCACAACCTGCATTTCCTGAGCCATGTCAACAGTACAGTGGAGTCCCGTCGGCACCTGGGAAGATATCCGATTCGAGAAATCCGAGGGCATTGCCAAGATCACAATCAATCGGCCCCATGTCCGGAACGCGTTTCGTCCTGAGACGGTTACGGAAATGCGGCAGGCCCTTCAGGATGCCCGGGATGACCACCGGATTGGTGTCGTGATTCTGACCGGCGAAGGTCCGGATGCCTTCTGTTCCGGTGGTGACCAGAAAATCAGGGGCGATTCCGGGTATGTTGAGGAGGGCACAGGCGTCACGCGGCTCAATGTGCTCGATTTCCAGCGCGAAATCCGGACCTGTCCCAAGCCCGTCATTGCCATGGTGGCCGGATGGGCCGTCGGAGGCGGACACGTGCTGCACGTCATGTGCGATTTGACGATCGCCGCCGAAAATGCCCGTTTCATGCAGACCGGACCCAAGGTGGGGTCGTTCGACGGAGGATATGGGGCCAGTTACCTGGCGCGTATCGTGGGGCAGAAAAAAGCCCGTGAAATATGGTTTCTCTGTCGTGCGTACAATGCACAGCAGGCACTCGACATGGGCCTGGTCAACACCGTCGTCCCGCTTGACCGCCTGGAGGAGGAGACCATACAGTGGTGTCGCGAAATTCTGGCCAACTCCCAGATGGCCATCCGCTGCCTGAAAGCGGGACTGAACGCGGACTGCGACGGGCAGGCGGGTCTGCAGGAACTGGCAGGCAACGCCACACTCCTGTTCTACCAGACGGAAGAAGGCCAGGAAGGACGCAATGCGTTCCAGCAGAAAAGGGATCCTGATTTCTCGAAGTTCCCGTACAGGCCGTGAACACAGGAGGTCCAGACGCTGGTGGGCATCCCCGAGCCGAGCCTGGCTTCGCCGCCCGGTACGTGGAAGCGGCGCGTCCGAAGACACTGCCAGCCGCTGCCGCGCCCGTTCTTCTCGGTACGGCCATGGCGCTCTCCGACGACGCCTTTCACGGCCTGGCGGCTGCACTGGCACTCCTGGCGGCTGTCAGTATCCAGATCGCCACCAATTTCCACAACGATGTGGCGGATTTCGAGAAAGGAGCTGACAGGCAGGACAGGTCGGGTCCCCGTCGTATGGTGGCTGCTGGTCTCATTTCCCCACGCGCCATGCGCCGCGCCGTGCATGTGGCCATGGGATGTGCCGTGCTGTTCGGTTCCTGGCTCATGTGGCGGGGAGGTTGGCCCGTTGTTGCAGTGGGCGCCGCTTCCATTGCGAGCGCACTCGCCTACACGGGCGGAAAGCGTTCACTGGCCTACCTGGGCATTGCCGATCTTTTCGTATTGATTTTTTTTGGTCCTGTCGCGGTCGCTGGAACACACTATGTACAGACACTCGTTTTTTCGCCCGCGGCCGTTATCGTGGGCCTTGGCCCCGGCCTCTTGTCCATGGCCATCCTGCTTGTCAACAATATCCGTGACCGCCATGAAGACCAGGCTGCCGGCAAGCGCACACTGGTCGTTCGGGTGGGACGCGAGGGAGGTATCCGGCTCTTCCGTGCG
>Ga0210009_1000437_pt1 | contig 46858 bp, 39 predicted proteins | sample CryGeyCG2114_065_FD_185457 | JGI IMG/M metagenome (GOLD analysis project Ga0210009, IMG submission 185457) | Groundwater microbial communities from aquifer - Crystal Geyser CG12_big_fil_rev_8/21/14_0.65 (SPAdes) (version 2) | ecosystem: Environmental > Aquatic > Deep subsurface > Groundwater ...
GCTGCGCCATGTATACGAAAAAATCGAAAAAAAGAAAACAGAGCCGAAATAACGGCGATTGCATAAGACTAAACCATTTTGTGAACAATATTAATCGGTCGCCTGAAAGGTTTATGAATTATTCAGGCTAAAGAGAAGAAGGCTGCAAAGCAGGCCAAGAAAGCAGCCAGATAACTGACGGGCTGATGCCGGTAGCATAAAAAAGGGAGCCATCTGGCTCCCTTTTTTGCGTAATGCAGCAGCTGCTACTTGTCGCCGTCGGCAATCCAGGTCTGCAGGGATTCAATAATCAGGCCGGCCTGTTTGGCATTGGTGATGTTGAACTTGGAGCGGGGCGTATATTCGCCATTGCGCTTCTGGTAGCGGCGGATGGTGTATTTGTCCTCGCCGTATGCTTCCTTGGCACTCTCCCAACTCTGATAACGGAACAGAATGGTGGTCCATGCACCTTTGCTGAGGATCACCTTGTCCAGCTGTTTGGTGGTCAGGATGCCGCCTTCTTCGTAGTCAATGCTCAGATCATCAGGTGTCATAAGGGCCTCTGTTTGGTTAAAAGGGCGCGTGAAGCGCCCTCTTTTTGCGGCAGCAGTTAGCGCCTGCCACGGGTTCATTTGTGCGGCACAATAGCGCTTTGCCTCCAGTCATTCCAGCATCCAGCCATAAGCGGGGGCGATTCCGGGCCGGCACGACATCGTGGCCCGTTTTGTCAGAGCTGTGAAAATCCACTGCTTAACACCGCCATAAAACAGCTCCCGCTTTCCACTATAGTGCCGTCACTACCCGGCTACCATCAGGGGGCAGCACAACAGGCCACTATATCTCATCTGTTTTTACGCAGATGTGGTCTGTTCATAAGAAAAAGTGTACGCTGAGAAACGTCAATCCGGCCTGAGCGCCGCAACGGCATTCTCTATGTATCTGTTGCTACTCCGGTGATCTGGCATGGGTAGTGATGGCTCAAACGGATTGCGAGCAAGGAGATATAGTAATGAGTAACAATGCAGGCTCGATACCCGCATGGCACAATAAAGAGGCTGAAGTTGTATTCAATGAGCTATCCAGCTCGCCGCAGGGGTTGACCACGCAAGAGGCTCAGCTCCGTGCACAGATCCATGGCGCCAACCGCCTGCGCCCGGCCAAGCAAATAACGGCGCTGCAGCGGTTTCTGGCCCAGTTCCATAATGTGCTTATTTATGTGCTGATTGCTGCGGGTCTGATCACAGCCATGTTGGGTCACTGGGTCGACAGCGGCGTTATTATAGGTGTTGTACTGATCAATGCCGTCATCGGTTTCATCCAGGAGGGTAAAGCAGAGAAATCCCTTGATGCCATCAGAAATATGCTCTCCCTGCAGGCCATGGTTAAACGTGACGGCAAGTTGATCGCTCTGCCCGCCGAGCAATTGGTCCCGGGAGACATTGTTGCGCTGCAGTCCGGAGACAAGGTGCCGGCGGATCTGCGGCTGTTCAAGTGCAGGGAGCTGCGCATTGAAGAGGCCATGCTGACCGGGGAATCCGTGCCGGCAGAAAAATCGATTGCTCCGGCGGCCGCAAACGCATCTATTGGAGACCGGAATTCGATTGCCTATTCTGGCACGCTGGTCAGCTATGGTCAGGGACAGGGTATTGTTGTCTCCATCGGAGATCACACGGAGATCGGCCGCATCAGCAGCATGCTGCGCCATGTCGAGGTGCTCACCACCCCTCTGTTGAAGCAGATGGCCATCTTTGCCATGTGGCTGACGATTGCTATCGGCCTGATTGCTGCGGCCACATTCGCATTCGGCGTCTTCATACAGGGCTATGCTATGTCGGATATGTTTCTTGCCGCGGTTGGACTGGCTGTTGCAGGCATCCCCGAGGGCCTGCCTGCGATCATGACCATTACACTGGCAATCGGTGTACAGCGCATGGCAAAAAAGAACGCCATTATCCGGCGACTGCCGGCGGTTGAAACGCTGGGTTCGGTCACTGTCATCTGTTCGGATAAAACAGGCACACTGACGCGCAATGAGATGACTGTGCAAACCGTTGCGACGGCATCATATATCGTTGATGTGAGCGGTGCCGGCTATGACCCCCATGGCACGTTCAGCTGCGACAGTGTTGAAACCCAGCCAGAACAGATCCCTGTGTTGAAAGAGTTTGCCCAGGCCTGCCTGCTCTGCAATGACGCCTCGATTGCCAACGCTGACGGGCAATGGAAAATGCAGGGAGACCCGACCGAAGGCGCACTGGTTACCCTCGCCCTGAAGGCCGGGCTTACGCACAACTACTGCCTGGAGCAGTTTCCGCGCATCGATACCATTCCGTTTGAATCACAACACCGGTTCATGGCAACGCTGCACCATGACCATGCGGGCCATCGTTTTATCTATCTCAAAGGCGCGCCTGAACGGCTGCTGGAGATGTGCCAGCTGCAGCGGGTGCATGGAGAGGATCTGCCGCTGGATCAAGCCTACTGGGAGAGACAGATGCAAGCGCTGGCTTCACGGGGAGAACGCTTGCTTGCTGTTGCATTCAAAACCGCCCCGGCTGAACAGCAGGGGCTAACCTTTGCCGATGTAGAGGGAGGGCTCACGCTTCTCGGTATCGCCGGCATCATCGATCCGCCTCGGGACGAAGCCATAAAGGCTATCCGTCACTGCCAGTCGGCCGGCATAGCGGTCAAGATGATTACCGGCGACCATGCCGTGACAGCGCGTGCCATCGGTCTGCAGATGGGTCTTGGTGATGGTGTGACGGTACTCCAGGGTAGTGATCTGGAGCAGTACGCCAGCAGCCAGATGAGTGAAGCTGTAAAGCGTTGTGATATTTTTGCCCGCGTCTCACCCGAACAGAAACTACAGCTGGTGACCGCCCTGCAGGCAAATGGTGAGGTGGTTGCCATGACCGGCGATGGCGTCAACGATGCCCCGGCATTGAAGCGGGCCGATGTTGGCGTAGCCATGGGGATCAATGGCACCGAAGTGGCCAAGGAGTCGGCTGAAATGGTTCTGGCCGATGACAATTTTGCTTCCATCACCAGAGCGATCGAAGAGGGACGTACGGTCTACGACAACCTCAAGAAATCGATCCTGTTCATCCTGCCGACAAATGGCGGTGAGGCCCTTACCATTGTTGCCGCCATTGCCATGGGCAGGATGCTGCCGATCACAGCGGCCCAGATACTGTGGGTGAATATGATCACAGCAGTAACCCTTGCACTGACGCTGGCTTTTGAGCCGGCAGAACGACATGTCATGCAACGCTCCCCTCGCGACCCGAAGGAGGCGATTCTTTCCGGCTTTTTGATCTGGCGCATTGTCTTCGTTTCGCTCATTCTGGTGATCGGTACGTTCGGGCTGTTTCTCTGGGAAAGGGATCACGGCGCATCGATTGAGCTGGCGCGTACTGTAGCGGTGAATACCCTCGTGATGTTCGAGATATTTTACCTGTTGAGTGCCCGTCACCTGCTGGCGCCGGCTTTAACCCGGGAAGGGCTGACAGGTAACAGGTATGTACTTTATGCTATCGGAATTCTGCTCTTCATGCAGATGGGCTTTACCTATTTTGAACCGATGCAGTATCTGTTTGCCACGACGGCAATCAGCCTGGAGGCATGGCTGCGCATTATTATGGTGACATCATCGGTGCTTGTGCTGGTAGAGGTGGAGAAATATCTGATCCGAAGATTTGGCAGCAGCAGATAGCTGTTTGTATCCTCTGTCGAGGGCAGGACCCGCCAGTAACTGGCAACAGGCTCATCGGTACTTCAATATGCTGCCATGGATCGCCTCAATCAGCTCCGGCGCTACTCTCTTGTTGGATTAAATGAACATCCCGCTGCGGGAACGGAATAGCGATGTTGTTTGCCTTGAACTTGTCCCAGATGGCAAACATCACCTCGCTCTGCGGTCCGTAGCGCCCTTCTGTTACATCATCGACCCAGAAAATAAGCAGGAAATTGACCGAGCTGTCGGCAAACTCCCGGAGAAAACACTCCGGCGCATGTTCCTTGCTGCAACGCGGGTGCTCAGCCGCAGCCTCAAGCACAAGCGCATGAGCCTTCCTGATATCGGACTTGTACGATACACCCAGATGAATATCGATCCGGGCCTTGTTGGTGGTGTAGGTCCAGTTGACAACTTTATTGGTAATAAAGTCTTCATTGGGCACCATAATCTCTTTGCCGTTATAGGTTTCCACCAGTGTGTAGCGGGCATTATTCTGTCGAATGTATCCGAATGTGCCATCATCCAGCTCGACCAGATCGCCTGTTTCAATGGTTTTCTCCATCAACAGGATAACGCCACTGATATAATTGGAGGTGATCTTCTGCAGACCAAAACCGATGCCGATGCCAATCGCGCCGCCGAATACGGCAAAGGCAGTCAGATCAATACCGATCACCTTCAGGGTAGTCATGATGAGTAGGAAATAGACACAAAACTGCGCGGCTTTGATGATCAGTGCTTTATTGCTGGCAGAGACCGCGTGAACCTGTCCTACCCTGCGCGCAACCGCTGCGAGAAACAGCTGAGCCGCCCAGAACAGCACCAGTGTTGTGGCAAATGCTTTCAGCAACAGATATACCGACAGACGGATATCACCGATGTTGATGCTCATCAGCTCCGAGTCCAGAAACGCGGCTACAGGATGCAGGTAGCCAAGATAGCCCAGCAACAGCATGGCAAGCACAATCAGCAGCACAATTGTGATGGCGAGAGCTGACTTCGGCAGCTGCAAGAGTTTAAGCATGTTGAATAGTTTCATGCCTAGCATCATGGCTTTAATTTCAAGGAACTACAACAGGATGAATGCCCGCCCTTGTTGATTGAATCCCTGATTTGTGTAGATCCTGTTTATTGGCTACCCTCACCCTGAGGTGATGAGTTAGTGGTGAATCAAGTATAATGTCCCTCGTTCTTCCATGAGCCGGAAGCAGCTAATGTACCAGTTCAATTTCAGCCGGATGGTAGAAGAGGTGTTATTATTGAAGAAAAATATATTCGCCATTATCGGCAGCGCTAGCCAAAACTCCTCGAATGAAAGGCTGGTGGAAAGTCTGGCCTGCAAGATGCGGGACGATTTCAATGTGACGATCTTCAATGGTTTGAAGACCCTTCCTCACTTTGATCCGGAACAGTCACTTGAAAAGGTGCCCCGGATTATTGAGGTGTTCAGAGAGTCAATCAACAGGGCCGATGGCGTGATCATTTGTACACCCGAGTATGTGTTCAGTATCCCCAGCGGGCTCAAAAATGCGATTGAATGGTGTGTTGCAAGTACCGTTTTTTCAGACAAGCCAGTCGGGCTGATTACTGCGTCAGCACAGGGGAGGAAGGGCCATGAAGAGCTGCAATTACTCATGAAAACCGTCATGGCCAGATTCACGGATGAGACAACGTTGTTAATTCAGGGCATTAAAGGGAAAATCAACCTGGACGGCGAGATTGTTGATGAGAGTACGAAGGATGAGATGGTAAGGTTTGCTGGTGCATATAAATGCCTGATTAAAACCGGTTAGCTGATCCATTCAGATAAGCCGTTGTGTGAGCCAAATGATGAATCCAGCCGTCCTGTGGCATGGGCGAAAGAGAATCGCCAGAACGTTGAACGTGCGGCTTCAAAACAAAAAGGCGAACCCATCACGGATTCGCCTTTCGCTGTTTCAACCCCTTCGTTCAATGAATTGGAAGCTAACTTGTATAAATTGGAACTGAGGTAGTATCAAGCGACACTACATTTACCCTAGCCACATTTGGAGTCGCCGCACTCCAGGCAACAGTTACAGTTATCCAGGCGCACAACGGCCATGGCGCCGCATTTGTCGCATTGACTACCCTTGGCGATGGCATCGGAGCCGAGTGTAGCTTCGGCCTCCTTGCGCTTGGCCTGCAGCTCCGCATTGTTGAGCTGCCCCTCCATCATGCCGATGGAGACCAGATGCTGCTGGATCACTTCGCCGATCTCGGCGATCAGCGATGGCATATATCTGCCGCCGCGCTTGTAGTAGCCGCCGCGCGGGTCGAAGACCGCCTTGAGCTCTTCAACCAGAAAGGTGATGTCGCCGCCCTTGCGGAAGATGGCCGAGGTAATACGGGTCAGGGCCACAATCCACATGAAGTGTTCCATATTTTTGGAGTTGATAAAGATCTCGAACGGCCGACGGTGCTCATCCGGCGTGCCGGCGTTCATCACTACATCGTTGATGGTGATGTACATGGCGTGATCGGAGTTCGGCGTTTTGATCTTGTAGGTGTTGCCTTCCAGTATGTCATCGCGCTCAAGCAGCGGGGCGATGGCTGTCACATTCGACACCTCCTGCTGCGTATCATCTTCCGGCTTTTTCACGGCATAGCTGACAATCTTCTTTTCGATTTTAATACTCATCCCTTACCTCCATGCATGCGCAGAATATGTTGTCTCTGCTCATGCCCGATTTTTTACAGCGCGTTGCATGCTTGCCTGTCATGCCCGGGCGCTGCGGCCGGTGATTGCGGGCGCGGTCACATCGGAATGGTTTACACTCGGAAAGACTCGCTACTACCCACAGGTTTATCGGCGGAAATCTCAACTCCGCCCAATCAACGTTACGCATCGCGAAGGGCCTGGTGTCAGTGTCCATCACACTGCCTGTCATGCTTCGTGCCCTGCGTGATGCTTGCCTAGAATTTTCCGTAATAACCCTCTTTCAGCGCATCGAACAGGTTGGCGGCGCTATGCATCTCACCATCATATTCGATCTCTTCATCGCCCTTTGCCTCAACCACGCTGCCGTCTTCGAGCGTGAATTTGTAGGTGGTGTTGGCCAGATCCGCATTCTTGACCAGCACACCCTGGAACGCTTCGGGATTGAAGCGGAACGTGGTGCAGCCTTTTAGTCCCTGCTCGTAGGCGTAGAGGTAGATATCCTTGAAATCATCATAAGGGAAATCGGTCGGTACATTGGCGGTCTTCGAGATGCTGGAATCCACCCAGCGCTGTGCTGCGGCCTGAATATCCACATGCTGCTTCGGTGTCACCTCATCGGCACTGATGAAATAATCGGGCAGCGCTGCAGCAGCATCCTGCGAATAGGGCATCGCTTCCGGGTTGATATTGACGCGATAGGCCAGCAACTCATAAGAGAAGACATCCACCTTCTCCTTGGACTTGCGCCCCTCGCGGATAATGTTGCGGCTGTAGTGGTGGGCAAAGCTCGGCTCAATGCCGTTGGATGCATTATTGGCCAGCGACAGTGAAATCGTGCCGGTCGGTGCAATCGATGAGTGGTGGGTGAAGCGGCACCCCTTCTCGATCAGGGCATCAAGCATGACCACATCTTCAGCATTGGCCGTATCGCGGAACTTCTGCATATAGCGTGAATATTTACCCCACAGCACGCGGCCGGCCACCATGTCGCCGATCTTGATGCCGTCGTCGGCCATTTCCGGACGCTTGGCCATCATTTCACGGGTGATTTCGTATTCATCAAGCAGTGCAGGAGCGGCACCCTTCTCTGCAACCAGTTCCAGCCCGGTCTGGAAGCCGGTGCGTGCCATTTCATAGGCAATCTGCTCGGTGAAGGCCAGTGATTCGGGGGAACCGTAAGGTGTGCGCAGCATGGTCAGTGTGGAGCCGAGGCCGAGAAAGCCCATGCCGTGACGGCGCTTGCGCACGATCTCCTGGCGCTGTTTCTCCAGCGGCAGGCCGTTGATCTCGACCACATTGTCGAGCATGCGGGTGAATACGGCGACCACTTCACGGTAGGTATCCCAGTCGAAACGGGCATTCTCGGTGAACGGATCATGCACAAAACGGGTCAGATTGACGCTGCCCAGCAGGCAGGCGCCATAGGGCGGCAGCGGCTGCTCGCCGCACGGATTGGTGGCGCGCACATCTTCGCAGAACCAGTTGTTATTCATCTCGTTAACTTCGTCAATGAGGATAAAGCCGGGCTCTGCATAATCGTAGGTGGATGCCATGATCACATCCCACAGGCGTACCGCCTTCATGGTTTTGTACACCTTGCAGGCGACAAGGCCGCGATCATCTTTCACTGCATTTTTGGGCGGGTTGGCCACCGGCTTGAACACGATACGGACCTCCGCATCGTCGACTTCTGTCTGGCTGGCCGGAAAGACCAGATCCCAGTCGGCATCGTGTTTCACCGCTTCCATGAAGTCTTTGGTGATCAGGCAGGAGAGGTTGAACTGACGCAGGCGTCCGTCCTCGCGCTTGGCGCGGATAAATTCGACAATGTCCGGATGCGAGATGTCGAATGTGCCCATCTGGGCGCCGCGGCGACCGCCGGCTGAAGAGACGGTAAAGCACATCTTGTCGTAGATATCCATGAACGACATCGGTCCTGATGTGTAGGCGCCCGCTCCTGAAACATAAGCGCCCTTCGGGCGCAGTGTGGAAAACTCATAGCCGATGCCGCAACCGGCTTTCAGGGTGAGACCCGCCTCATGCACCATGGAGAGGATGCCGTCCATGGAGTCGGGGATGGTGCCCGATACGGTGCAGTTGATGGTGGAGGTGGCGGGCTTGTGCTCTTCAGCGCCGGCATTGGAGATAATGCGTCCGGCCGGAATCGCGCCGTTCTCCAGCGCCCAGGCGAAACGGGTATGCCAGTACTCGCGTACATCATCCGCTTCCACTTTGGCCAGAGCGATAGCCACGCGATCATAGGTCGCCTGGATATCGGCATCGATCTCGTTGCCGAACTTGTCCTTCAGGCGATACTTCTTGTCCCAGATATCTGCGGATGCAGGCTGAAAGGGGATCTCTGCCTGGCTGTTTTCTGTCGCCGCATCTGCCGATGCCATATTCAACGCGCTGGACGTATTGCTCATATATCCTCTCCCTGACTGTACTGAAAACCGGCCCCTGTACACAGTCGCTGCACACTGTTTGTTGTCGGCCCAGGCGGGGAGTATAGGCACTATATCTAGCGGGTCAAGTCGGATCAGTCCACTATGTGTAGTGTTTTGCCACACACAATCTATGCACTGTTTATCCACAGGAAATACACATGCTTTCATGCTGTTTGGTGGATAAGGTCGCCTTTCATTTGGATAGTAAGGCTATGCCTGATACGATGCGCATCACCATGAATACAACTACAGATCAGACAACTGAAAGCAGCGCCGCCGGCAGCCAGAGTACCCACTTCGGCTATGAGACCGTAAGCGGCGCCGAGAAGGTGCAGCGGGTAATGGGCGTATTCTCTTCCGTTGCCAGCCAGTACGATGTGATGAATGACCTGATGAGCGGTGGCATGCACCGGCTGTGGAAACGGCGCATGTTTTCCGTGGCTGCAATCGGCGCCGGTAGTCGTGTGCTCGATGTTGCCGCGGGCTCCGGCGATGTTGCCATCGGCCTGAGTAAAAAGATGGGGCCGTCCGGGCGCGTTGTGCTGACCGACCTGAACGGACCGATGCTGGCAGAAGGGGCGCGTCGGGTGATTGATGCGGGGCTTTTGCCGGGCCGGGCCGACTGTATCCAGTCCGACGGCACAAGGCTGGCATTTGCCGATAACAGCTTTGATTGTGTGACGATCGCTTTCGGTATCCGCAACTTTCTCGATATAGAGGCGGGGCTCGCCGAGTTTTACCGTGTACTCAAGCCGGGCGGGCAGTTTATGTGTCTGGAGTTCTCGCGCCCGGTACTGCCGCTGCTGGATGTGATCTATGACGCCTATTCATTTAATATGATTCCACTGATCGGGGAGAAGGTTACCGGTGACCGGGACTCCTATCAGTATCTGGTGGAATCGATTCGCCGTTTCCCCGATCAGGGTCGTTTTGAGAAACTGATCAGCGGCGCCGGTTTCGATCTGGTCCGGCACGAAAACATGACCGGCGGCATCGTCGCCCTGCACAGAGGGTATAAAATTTGAAAGTCTTTCACCGCAAAGGACGCAAAGGCGCGCAAAGGGGTATAAACGTGAATCTCTCTGCAGACAGATTTCTCCTTCGCTTCGGGGGGATGATACAGACACATCTATCTTCTAAAGGCTTCCTTTGCGAACCTTTGCGCCCTCTGCGGTTAACGCTGTGTCGAGATACGATGACAGGAGAAGCCGGATGAGCGTGATGTTTCTGCCGTTACGGCTGATTCCGGTACAGGTACAGTGCGTGGTGATGACGACGGTGCTGGAGCTGGTCTTTGCCCGCGACAAGGCGCTCAAGCCGCTGCTCAATGATCTGAACGGGCGCATTTTCCGTATCCATATCACCGATACCAATGCCGTGATGTTTCTCGGCTTTACCCGTAACCGGGCCTGGGTCCACTCCATCTGCAATGAGCAGGTCGATGTCCGCCTCTCCGGCTCTACAGCCGGTTTTGCCCGCATGTGTTTCGGCCATGAAGATCCGGATGATCTGGTGTTTGAGCAGGTATTGAAGCTCTCCGGAGACTCCGATGCCATGTTGCGTTTTAAACGCCTGTTTGCCGCTGCGGATCTCGATTGGGAGAGAGAGTTGCGCGCCGGCTTCGGCGATTTCTTCGGCTCCCGCGTCGCCCGTGCGGCACACGCGCTGGTGAAGACGGAACAGAAGCTGACCGAGGCCTCACGCGAGGCCATCAGCGGACGTTTGCGCGAGATGGAGCTGCCCGATGCTGATCGTTTGCAGCAGTGGCAGGCCGGTGTTGAGCATCTGTCTCATCAGCTTTCGCGTGTGAAAGGGCGGGTGACCCGTCTTGAGCACCGCCTCGAACATCTTACCGATCAGGGGGAGTAAAGCCGGTGCGTCTGCCTGCGAGTTTTCGCCGTAATCTGCGCCTGATGCGCATTGCCCACATTCTTGCCACGCATGGCATGGCCGCGCTGGCTGTGCGCATGCGTCTGTTCTATCCCTATGTCTGGCTGGTGCAGCTGTTGCGTGGTGATGAACTGCCCAAGGATCTTGGTGCGCAGATCCGTCTGGCGCTGGAGAAGCTGGGGCCCACCTTCATCAAGTTCGGGCAGATGCTCTCCACCCGTGTCGATCTGCTGCCGATGGATGTGGCGCTGGAGTTGAAAAAGCTGCAGGACGATGTGCCGCCGGAGCCGTTTGCGCGTGTGCAGCGGGTGATCGAGAGCAGTTTCAAGCGGCCGCTGACCGGCGAGCAGGGTTTGTTTGCTTCATTTAATGAGGTGCCGGTGGCTGCGGCATCGATTGCCCAGGTCCATTTTGCCGAGCTGAAAAACGGGCAGCAGGTGGCGGTCAAGGTGCGCCGCGATCATATCAGCCGCACGATTGAATCGGATCTGGCGATCCTGCAGCTGCTGGCAGCCCTGTTTGATCGTTATTTTCCTGAATATCGCCGTCTGAAGGCGCCGCAGGTGATTGTGGAATTCTCCACAACGATTCGCGGCGAATTGAACCTGCGGGCAGAGGCGGCTCATGCCAGCCGTTTTGCCGAGAACTTTGCCGACGTAGACGGCGTGCGTGTGCCGGAAGTGCTGTGGGATTATACCCATACCGAGGTGCTGACAACCGAGCGCATTATCGGTGTGCCGATCGATGAAAAGGAGCGGCTGCAGGCGGCCGGTCACGACTGTCTGAAGCTGTGCGAGCGGGTGGCAACACTCTTTTTCCATACGGTGTTTATTGACGGTTATTTCCATGCCGATATGCATCCGGGCAATATCTTTGTTGATGAGAAGGGCGATATCGTGCTGATCGATTTCGGCATAGTCGGCCGGCTCGATATGAAAACACGCCGTTATCTGGCGGGTATGCTGCTGGCCTTTTTGAAAGAGGACTATCAGCGCTCGGCCCAGGTCCATATGGAGGCGGGTTTTGTGCCGGCCGATACTGATCTGTCGGCCTTTGAGGATGCCTTGCGGGAAATTGCCGTGCCGATTTTTAACCGGCCGCTGGGTGATATCTCTATTGCTGAGTTGCTGCTCAGTATGTTTGCCGTAACCGAGCGCTTCAAAATGGAAACCCAGCCGCAGCTGCTGCTGCTGCAGAAGACGATGGTGGTGATTGAAGGCGTTGCCCGTGAACTGGCCGATCAGGCCAATATCTGGATGCTGGCCAAGCCACTGATCAGCAGCTGGGTCGCCCGTCATATGGGGCCGGCCGGCAAGGCCGAGGCGCTGGCGGAAGAGGTGCGCAGCCAGTTGCTGGGCTGGATGCAGTTGCCGCAGAAATTCGAGCGTACGCTCTCCCTGCTGGAGGCCGAGGGCGGTCCTCTGGCGCCGGAGGGCTCGCGCATGAAGCTGGCTGCCGGCGTGGTGCTGATGACCGGCGGCAGTGCCTGGCTGGCCTGGCTGGCTGCACAGCAGTTGACCGGTATCAGCATGCTGGCCGCGGCATTTGCGCTGGCGGCGGGACTATTGCTGACGCTTGCCGAGACCTAATCTGTCCGCCGGATTTGGTATATCATCCGCTTTCGGTTATAATTGCCCGCCTGCAGCCAGATTTCCACAGCAGTCATCCGAGCGTAATCATCAAGTAATGAGGAATTTATGAGTCAAAACTTTGTATTTACATCCGAATCCGTTTCTGAAGGACACCCGGATAAGGTCGCCGACCGCATCTCCGACACTGTGCTGGACGCGCTGCTGGAGCAGGACAAATATGCACGCGTAGCGTGTGAAACACTGGTTACCACAGGGCTTGCCCTGATTGCCGGCGAAATCACCACGACTGCGGTGATCGATTATCAGGATGTCGTGCGCGGCGCGATCAAGGATATCGGTTACAACTCGTCAGCGATGGGTTTTGACTGGGAGTCATGCTCGGTGCTGGTCAGCCTGGACAAGCAGTCGCCGGATATCGCCATGGGCGTCAATGTCGGTGAAGGACTCGATCTTGATCAGGGTGCGGGCGATCAGGGGCTGATGTTCGGTTATGCATCGAATGAGACCGACGTGTTGATGCCGACAGCGATCCATCTGTCGCATCAGCTGGTTGCCCAACAGGCATCCGTGCGTAAAACAGGTCAACTGAAATTCCTGCGTCCGGATGCCAAGTCACAGGTCACCGTACGTTATGAAAACTACAAACCTGTTGCCATTGATGCGGTTGTGCTCTCCACCCAGCACGACCCCGATGTCAGTCACAAGGATCTGTGCGAATCGGTTATGGAGACCATTATCAAACCGATTCTGGATCCGACAGGTCTGTTGCATGCAGGTACCGAGTTCCATATCAATCCGACCGGCCGTTTTGTTATCGGCGGACCTGTTGGCGATTGCGGTGTTACCGGTCGCAAGATTATCGTCGATACCTATGGCGGTTTCGGCCATCACGGTGGCGGTGCCTTTTCCGGTAAGGATCCAACGAAGGTGGATCGCTCAGCCTGTTACATGATGCGTTATGTGGCCAAGAACATCGTGGCCGCTGGTCTGGCTGATCGTTGTGAAGTGCAGGTGGCTTACGCCATCGGCGTGGCGCATCCGCTCTCCGTCATGGTTAATACCTTCGGCACAGGCAAGATTGATGAAGATAAGCTGGCGGCCATTGTGCGTGAGGTGTTTGACCTGCGTCCGAAAGGCATTGTTCAGTCGCTGGATCTGCTGCGTCCGATCTATGCCCAGACTTCTGCATACGGCCACTTCGGTCGCGAACTGCCTGACTTTACCTGGGAGAAAACCGACAAGGTGGATGCACTGAAGGCTGCTGCCGGGATTTAACAATATATTGAAAGCCGGGGAAGCATCCGCTTCCCCGGTGAACTCAAAATCAGACGCATGGCGTCTGATTTTACGTATAGACTGAGGAGCACTGCAGCAGCCCGTCATCAGACCGTCTGCCAGGCTCAGTCGAGAAACAGTTCAACGGTGCTCATACAATATGCCTTTCAAGGCGCGTACAGGAGTATGAGAATGTCTGATTTTACAGATTACAAAGTAGCCGATATGTCCCCGGCAACCATTGCATGGGGTCGCAAAGAGCTGAAAATTGCCGAGACCGAAATGCCGGGCCTGATGGTCACGCGCGCAAAATATGCGGCTTCACAGCCACTGAAGGGTGCCCGCATTGCCGGTTCCCTGCATATGACCATCCAGACCGGTGTACTGATTGAAACGCTGACAGCACTCGGTGCTGAAGTACGTTGGGCATCGTGCAACATCTATTCTACACAGGATCATGCAGCTGCGGCTATTGCCGCTGAAGGCATCCCTGTTTTTGCCTACAAAGGCGAGACGCTGGAAGAGTACTGGGAATACTGCCACGACATCATGGAGTGGCATGACGGCGGTACGCCGAATATGATCCTCGATGATGGCGGCGACGCTACAACCCTGCTGGTGCTGGGCGCCAAGGCTGAGCTGGATGCATCTGTACTGGATAAGCCGGGCTCCGAAGAAGAGGAGTATCTCTTCGCAGCGATCAAGAAGCGTCTGGCTACACAGCCGGGTTATTATACCAGTCGTCGCGACGCGATTCGCGGTGTCACGGAAGAGACCACGACCGGCGTACATCGCCTCTATCAGATGTTTGAGCGCGGCGAATTGCCATTCCCTGCCATCAACGTCAATGATTCTGTAACCAAATCCAAGTTTGATAACCTCTACGGTTGCCGCGAGTCACTGCTGGACGGCATCAAGCGCGCGACCGATGTGATGATCGCCGGTAAAATCTGTGTTGTACTCGGTTACGGCGATGTGGGCAAAGGCTGTGCACAGGCTTTCCGCGGCATGGGCGCTACCACCTGGGTGACCGAAATCGATCCGATCTGCGCACTGCAGGCAGCGATGGAAGGCTATCGTGTTGTGAACATGGATGATGCATGTGCTTTGGGCGATATCTTTGTGACCACTACCGGCAACTACCACGTCATCACCCATGACCACATGGCTGCGATGAAGGATCAGTCCATCGTCTGCAATATCGGCCATTTCGATAATGAGATCGATGTTGCCAGCCTGAAGAAATATGAGTGGGACAATGTGAAGCCGCAGGTAGATCAGGTCATCTTCCCGGATGGCAAGCGTATCACCCTGCTGGCAGAAGGCCGCCTGGTGAATCTGGGCTGCGGTACCGGACACCCTAGTTTCGTGATGTCCAACTCCTTCACCAACCAGACGCTGGCGCAGATCGAGCTGTTCACGCAGACCGGTGAGTATAAAAATAAAGTGTATACACTGCCGAAGAGACTGGATGAAGAGGTTGCACGTCTGCATATGGCCAAAGTGGGTGTTAACCTGACGCCGCTGACTCAGGAGCAGGCTGATTATATCGGCGTGCCGGTAGAAGGCCCATACAAGCCTGATCACTACCGCTATTAAGGTGTAGGGGATGGTGGTGATGAAGCGACTGTTTTACACCACCATCCTTATATCTGCCTTGTACGCATCTGTTGCTCATGCTGCCGGCGGACTGTCGGTTGATGCCAAATTCGACCTGACAGGGGATGGTATCGTCGATGCTGCCGACTGGGCGCGCATGACAGAGGATGCCAGACGCGCCTATGCCGATGCCTCAGTCAGGGTGCTGGGGGAAGATCCCGATGCCCGTCTGGAAGGTGAAATTACCCGCGGCCAGCGCTATCTGCGCGGACTGCGCGCGGTGTATGAATGATTACTTGCTGAGTGATCGAAAAATTTCTATGCTCAATCTGTAAAGTGATATATCGGGAGGTAACGCATGTTAAAAACTGGACTCGCTATTGCTGTCTTATTACTGGTTTCCGGTTGCTCTACACTGATGGGGCCGCCAGCTGAGCCGGCACAGCCGAGCAGCGTGGAGCAGGCGGAAAATGCGCGGCTGAAAGCGGAAGCTGCGGCACTGCGTCAGGCCCTGAAAGAGAAGAAAGCCGAGCTCGAAGCACTGAAAGCAGCATCAGAATAATAATATACAGTTTGTACGGGGGGGGGTAGATGATGAATCGTGTAGTAAAGGTGGGATGCATCCTGCTGCTTCCTCTGTTCTCCGGGTGTGCATCAATCGATGCATTCCTGTTTGATGCCAATCCGGATGGTACACCGATAAGCCATAACCAGCAGCAGGCGGCCCCGTCTCAGGTTACTCCTGTGGTTACGCAGAATCAGGCACCATCGATTGACAGCGGCAAGAGCAATGATGAGTTGCGTGCGCAAAATGAAGCGATGAAGATCGAGCTGAAAGCGGCCGAAGATGAGCTGGTACGACTGCATAAGGTTACAAAGATACCGGCTGCTCCTGCGGTACTTGAGCCAACCGATCGCCTCTGGGCCAGAATCAGCTTTAAATCCGGCCAGACGAGTGTGGAGCCGAAAACCCGCAAGGTACTGACAGCCATCGCCGGAAAATTTCTGGCCAATCCGGGCCGGATGCACCTTGAAGTCAAGGGCTACAGTGATGATGAACCGGTTGGCGGCTACAAGCAGAGTCATCAACCCAGACATCACCTTAAGACGCTGGAAGCACTGACCCAGGCCAGAGCCGATGCGGTTGCTGCGGTGATGATTGATGCCGGTATTCCGGCCAAACTGGTTCATGCCAGAGGCATGGGCGCAACAGGTTTTGTCAGCGATAATAACACTGCCGCCGGCCGCAGCCAGAATCGTCGTGTAGATATTCACCTGGTCAGCAACTACGAATAAAGGCTTATGCTCTCCGGGGTAAGAGGCGCTTTGTACTGATGTGCGATCAACCCGGAGTGTCGGCTATCGCCGTTACGCCATCTGTTGGATGACAGCCCTGAACGCTCTGCTGAACAGAAGCGCCTGCGTCTGTTCAGCAGGGTTTAACCGGCTACAGCGATGATCCGCTCATACATTTCTCGATATGGTTAATGCGAATTGGCGCCGGTGGATGTGAATCGTGCCAGGCTGAATAGAGCGGGTCCGGTGTCAGGGTGCTGGCATTATCTTCATACATCTTCACCAGTGAGCTGATCAGTGCCGCCCCGTTACTGTTGGCAACCGCATAGGCATCCGCTTCGAATTCGTTGCGCCGCGAGAAGCGGTTCATCATCGGGGTCAGCACGAAGGTAAAAGCGGGCATAATCAACAGAAACAGCGTCAGTGCGGCATGACTGGAGGCCTGTTCCATACCCAGACCGGTATAAAACCATGTCTGCTGCGAAACCCAGCCGAGCAGTGCAAAACCGATCAGCGACATCAGCAGCATGATAACGATCTGTCTTTTGACATGGCCGTGGTGGAAATGACCCAGCTCATGCGCCAGTACGGCTTCTGTCTCTTCCGCTTGCAGCTGCTTGATCAGGGTGTCGAAAAAGACAATGCGCTTGGCTTTGCCGAGGCCGGTAAAATAGGCATTGCCGTGGCTGGAGCGACGTGAGCCGTCCATGACATACAAGCCGTTACTGTGGAAGCCGCAACGCGACAGCAGTGCCTCGATACGGGTTTTCATCGCCCCGTCCGGCAACGGCTCAAAGCTGTTGAACAAGGGGGCGATCAGTGTCGGGTAGGCCCAGATCATCAGCAGCATGAAACCGCCCCAGACCATCCACGCATAGAGCCACCACTGCTCGCCTGCACCCTGCATCAGGGCGAGCATCACCCACAGCAGCGGTGTACCAATGACCAGCATCAACATCGTCTGTTTGGCCATATCACCCAGATAGAGCGCCGGGGTGACCTTGTTGAATCCGAAGCGTGCCTCAATGGCGAAGGTGCGGTAGATATCGACGGGCAGATCGAGCAGCTGTGAAATCAGGAAAAACAGCAGCATAAAGGCAACGCCGCCCCAGGCACCGGGCAAGCCGAATGAGCCGGTTATGCCGTCAAGCAGATTCAGTCCGCCGCCTAGTGTCCAGGCGAGCAACAGAATCAATCCGATCACCTGAGAGAGATCCTCCAGCTTCAGTCTGGCAGCTGTGTAGTCGGCAGCTTTTTGATGGGCTGCCAGCTGGACGTTGTCGGCAAAGGCTGCCGGTACACGCTCGCGGTGGGCGCGTACAGCGCTCTTCTGTCGCCAGGAGAGGTAAAGCCCGGTAACGGTAGCGGTTACTGCCAGCAGCAGTACCGTCGATGTCCATATTGTCATTGTAACCACCCTGAATGTCTTGATTGGCCGATGCCGACGTCGTCGGGTATCAGCCCTCGATTGTAGCCAGTCCGCGCTGCAGACTGATTGCCGATTGCAGTACGGGCAGCAGCAGCGTGGCCAGCTTACCCGTGTTGATGCTCGATTTGAGTTCCATCAGCGGCTCCAGGCCGAGCGATTCCAGTGCCTCGCGATGGCCGCTCTCATCGGATACATGGCTGGCCAGCATCCAGCCGGCAATGCGCACGTCCCAGGCAACCGCACCCAGGGCCGCTGCCACTGATGCGCGCCCGTCGAGCAGAACAGGCACGCCTCTGGCTGCCGCAGCACGATAAAAGCCCGCCATGGCAGCCAGCTCCAGCCCGCCGATTTCACGCAGTATATCATGCGATGAGGTTCCCTGTGCACGCGCAAGTGTCTGCTCAACAGCGCTCAATTCACGGCTATAGGTGGCGGAATCCGCGTTGGAGGCCAGCGCCACCTCGGGCGATAGGCCGGCAAGCTCGGCAATGACAGCAGCTACGGCAATATTGTCTCCGCACGAGATGGAGCCGGCGATCAGCAGGTTGGCACCACCCGCGATGGCACGATTGGCCATCTCTTCGCCAATACCGACGCACTCCCAATAATCCATTTGCGACATGGCCGCCTCTGTGCTGATATCAGCGGAGCCTGCCGAACGCACTTTTGCATGTTCAATGTCATCCACATCGACCAGACAATCGGCTACACCAAGATCGACGATATGCAGCTCTGCTCCGGTCTGTGCGCACAACGAGCGAATAATCGAGCCTTCGGCAGCATTGCTGCGCAACAGATCGGTGGTTTTTTCACCGTCTCCTGTTGCGTCGCCAATCCCGTGGTCGGCCGCAAACAGTACCAGTGCAGGGGTCAGTAGCTCGGGTACAGGCAGATCCTGGCGCATGGAAAACCAGACGGCGATCTCCGCCAGTCGGCTTATGCAGCCTGCAGGTTTGAGCAGGCTGCTGTGATGCTGCTGTTCCGGGTGAATTGAGGGGATTTCCATGGCAGCGCCTCTCTCTAGATATCGAAAAACAGGTCAGGATGCCATGCCGGGGCAGCCTGCGCGTCAATTAGTATAGGCGAATATTGCCGCTGAAGAAACAATGTGCGGGTACGATTATGCATGGTAAGAAGCGATCAGCCTGTTGATGGCATCCGGCTGGATATCTTCGGCGATAAAGGCATCGCCAATACCACGCAGCAGGATATAGCGAATATGGGCGCCGATGTTTTTCTTGTCATGACCCATGGCATTGAGCCAGAGGGCGACATCGAAATCCGGAATGTTCAGTGAGAGCCCGGCCTGTTGATAGCAGGCGGCGATGGCGCTTTCGGTACCGGCGGGAGCGTGCCCTGTCTGCTCCGAGAGACGGGCTGCCAGCAGTGTACCGAGCGCCACAGCCTCGCCGTGCAGGTAGGTGGTGTAGCGGGTCATCGACTCAATGGCATGGCCGAAGGTATGGCCCAGATTAAGCAGGGCGCGCATGCCCTGTTCTGTCTCATCCTGGGTTACAACCTCGGCCTTGTGGCGGCAGCAGGTATGAATCATCGTGGCGATCACATCGGCATCGAGATCCAGAGCCGCCTGCATATTCGCGCCCATCCAGTCAAAAAAAGCGGCATCGCGGATCAGGCCGTATTTGATGGCTTCGGCAATGCCTGCCCGGATCTCTCGCGCGGCCAGCGAATGCAGTACTTCCGGATCCACCCATACCAGCTTGGGCTGATAGAAGGCACCGATCATGTTCTTGCCATGCGGGTGATTGATTGCCGTTTTACCGCCAACGCTGGAGTCCACCTGCGCCAGTACGGTTGTCGGTATCTGAATAAACGGAATGCCGCGTCTGTAGCAGGATGCGGCAAAGCCGGTCATGTCGCCCACCACGCCGCCGCCGAGTGCAATGACCGGCTCGTTGCGCGACAGGCGTGCTTCCATCAGCGCATCCATAATCAGGCTGAACGACTCCATGGTCTTGTAGCGCTCGCCATCGGGCAGGATGCATTCGCTGACCAGCCAGCCGGCCTGTTCCAGTGACTGCCGTACCGTTGCCATATAGAGCGGTGCAACGGTGACATTGCTGATGACCATGCAGCGGGCAGGTCGGGAAAACAGACCAGTAAGTGCCTGTCCGATGCGCTTGAGGCAACCGGCTTCAATGTGGATGTCATAGGAGCGCGGGCCCAGATCGACCCGATAAATCTGTGTGTTTGCTTGCGATTCAGCCATGTCCCGACTCTGACATTTTCATATCGATCAGAGAAGCTGAAAAAGTCAGGCAGGGATGAAGCGCAGGGCAACGCCGTTATTACACCAGCGCTGGCCGGTCGGGGCCGGTCCGTCATCGAACACATGGCCCTGATGACCGCCGCAACGGGCGCAGTGGTATTCGGTACGTGGCCAGATCAGTTTGAAGTCGCGGCTGGTCTCGGTATGACCCTCAATAGGCGCATAAAAGCTCGGCCAGCCGGTACCGCTGTCGAATTTTGTGCGTGACTCGAACAGCGGCAGGGCGCAGCCGGCACACACATAGACTCCATCGCTGTACTCCTTGTTCAGGGTGCTGCTGAAGGCGGGCTCGGTGCCCGCATTGCGCAGCACCTCAAACTGGGCCGGCGTCAGCATCTTGCGCCACTCATCATCTGTCTTTACCAGCTTCCCAATCACGCCAGCCTGCAAGTTGCTCTCCGCATACAGCGCGCGTGGCAGACTCGCCAGTGCAACCGCGGTGATTGCCGCCCGCATAAATGTGCGTCGTTTCACTTTGATTCTCCCCACAGCTGCTGTAAGCGCTGATCACGCCCGCAGTTGTAGCGATAAAATTTATAGCGCAGCGGATTTTTCAGATAGTAGTCCTGGTGATACTCCTCTGCCGGCCAGAAGGCGGTGGCCGCCACGATGCCGGTCACAATACTCTGTTTAAACGGCCGGCTCTGCTCAAGTGCCCGTTTGGAAGCTTCAGCCAGCCGTTTCTGCTCATCATTATGGTAGAAAATAGCCGGCCGGTACTGGCTGCCTACATCGCAGAACTGGCGGTTGGCCGTCGTCGGATCGGAATTGCGCCAGTATACATCGAGCAGCTGCTGATAGCTGACCTGCTGCGGATCAAAGAGTACCTGAATGGCCTCAGCGTGCCCTGTAGAACCGGATGAGACCTGTTCGTAACTCGGGTGATCCTTGTGGCCACCGGTATAGCCGGATGTAGTGGAGATCACGCCCGGCAACTCATCGAAGGGGTGCTCCATGCACCAGAAACAGCCGGCAGCAAAGGTGGCCCGCGCTGTCTCTGCCGCCTGAACACTGCTCGCGATCATCATCATGGCTGTCATTATAAACCATATAAGTTGTTTCATCATATCTCCTGACTTATACATCTGTCGGATGGACTGCCGTATCATTACAGACAGTTGCTGAATTTCAGATGAATGCGAGGCGCATAGTGTGCACAATACGGGCATGGGTGAATATGATGTGGTTATTGTCGGCGCAGGCGCTGCTGGTCTGATGTGTGCAGGTACAGCTGCGATGATGGGTCAATCCGTGCTGGTGATCGACCATGCCGAGAAAGCCGGTAAAAAAATCCTGATCTCCGGTGGCGGGCGCTGTAATTTCACCAACCGTTTTGCAGGCCCGGGCAACTTTCTGTCGGCCAACCCGCACTTCTGCAAATCCGCACTGGCACGGTTCTCCGCCGCCGACTTTATCGATATGGTGGAGCGGGCAGGCATTGCCTGGCACGAGCGTAAGCACGGGCAGCTCTTCTGTGATGAATCAGCCAGGGATATACTCAATATGTTGCTGGCTCCCTGCCGTGATGCAGGGGTTACATTTTCACTGCAAACTGAAGTGTTGGCAGTGAAAAAAGAGGATCATCAATTTCTGATCCATGCAAACAAGGGCGACTTCCATGCTAAAGCACTGGTGATTGCCACTGGCGGGCTATCCATTCCGAAGATGGGGGCGAGTGCCTTCGGGCTGAAAATAGCCGAATCCTTCGGCCTGAAGGTGATTGCACCGGTTGCGGCACTTGTGCCGTTCACCTTTACCGGCAAAGAGAAGGAGCGGCTGGAAACGCTGGCCGGCATTTCACTGGATGTGAACGTCTCCTGTAATGGCAGATCATTCAGTGAGGCGATGTTATTCACCCACCGTGGTCTCTCCGGGCCTGCTATCTTGCAGATCTCCTCGTTCTGGCGACCGGGCGATACGTTGTTGGTCGATCTGTTGCCGGGCACGGACAGCGCGGCATTTCTGGAGCAGAAATGCCGCGAGCGGCCGCAGGCCCAGCTGACAACCGTACTGTGCGAGTTGTTGCCCAGACGCCTGGTGCCGTTGCTGATTGAACATGATCTGGGCGAAACACGCTTGTGCCAGCTGAGCCAGCAGCAGCGGCGTGATCTGGCCGTGCTGCTGCATGGCTGGCAGCTCAAACCGAATGGCACCGAGGGCTATCGCACTTCCGAGGTAACCCTTGGTGGTGTTGATACCGATGAACTCTCCTCCAAAACCATGCAGAGCAAGCGCGTGCCGGGGCTCTATTTTATCGGCGAAGTGGTGGATGTCACAGGGCATCTCGGCGGTTTTAATTTCCAGTGGGCATGGTCATCCGGTTATGCCGCCGGCATGGCCATCGCCGAAGTACAGTAAACAGTTGAGAGGCGATGTGAAATCGACCAATCGACCATTTGAATCGACAACCCAAAATCGCTGTTAGACTCATGGTGTAGTAGTTTTTGACTTCGCGGTAGAGTGAGATCCTGATGAGAGAAACTATAATGGATCAATCGACGATAACCTGTCCTGTATGTGGGCACAGCAAGCTGGAAACAATGCCGACAGATGCATGCCAGTGGTTTTATCAGTGTGAATCATGCCATGCGCTGCTTAGGCCCCTGCAGGGTGACTGTTGCGTGTTCTGCTCGTATGGCGATGTGCCATGTCCGCCGATCCAGCAGCAGAGCCCCTGCTGTCATAAACCTGTGTAACTATGCGCACTGGGCGCAGCCGGACAAGCGACGAAGATGGTCATGGCAAAACCCGGTCGGCTCTGATGGTTTCAGGCGACTCCTAACGGAAATACTGCGGATTGATATCGTATTTGTGCAGCAGCTTGCGTACGGTATTGCGGTTCAGGCCGAGCATTTCAGCGACCTTCAGCTGATTGCCGTGGCACTGTTCCAGCGCCAGCACCAGTAGCGGCGGCTCAATCTGCTCCAGCAGGTGCTGGTGCAAGTTGGTTGCGCTGGCATAGCCCAGTTGGTGCAGGTATTGGCGGGTACAGCGTGTGACGGACTCGCCCAGCGTCTCCTCCTCGCCGGTGTGGTTATGCACATTGCCCAGCGCCAGCGCCACATCGGTCAGCGTAATTGTCGCGCCCGGCGTCAGTACAGCGAGCCTGCGCATGACATTTTTCAACTCGCGCACATTACCCGGCCAGTCATGGCGGCAGAGCAGATCCATCGCATCATCGAGCAGGATCGGCTGTTCCATGCCCAGCTCTTTGATAGTCTGGTCCAGCAGAAAGTTGGCCAGCTCCGGAATATCATCGCGGCGGTCCCTGAGCGGCGGGATCTGTACCGGAATTACATTCAGTCGATAGTAGAGATCTTCGCGAAACTCACCTTTGGCAATTTTGCTGTTCAGATTCTGATGGGTGGCTGCCAGCAGCCGCACATTGACCACTTTTGATTCGCTGCCGCCCACGCGCTGAACGCGTCCCTCTTCAAGTACGCGTAACAGTTTGGCCTGCAGGGCCAGCGGCATATCACCGATCTCATCGAGAAACAGTGTACCGCCATCGGCCTGGATAAAACGGCCTTCACGTGTTTTGTCGGCACCGGTGAATGAACCTTTTTCATGGCCGAACAGTTCCGACTCCAGCAGGTCGGCAGGAATGGCCGCGGTATTGATGGCAACAAAGGCCTTGCCTGCCCGTTGACTGCGATCATGCAGCGTTTTGGCGACCATCTCCTTGCCGGTGCCGGATTCGCCGGTGATCAACACGGTCAGATCGGAGCTGGCCACGCGGCCCAGTGTACGGAACATCTGCTGCATCGCCGGACTGCGACCGATGATCAACCCCTCTTCCACCTTCTGTGCTGCGGGCTTGGCTTTTTGAGATGGTCGGACGCGACCCAGCAGTTGGCGTACTTCATCCAGATCGAAGGGTTTTGGCAGATATTCCATTGCCCCCATGCGGTAGGCTTCCGCGGCATGGCCGAAGGTGGTCTCTGCGGTCAACATCACCACAGGCATAGACAGGCCGGAGGCAAGCAGATCCATACCATTGCCATCGGGCAGATAGACATCGAGAAAGACCACGGCGAACTCACCATCAGCCAGTGCAGCCTTGGCTTCGCTGATACTGCCCGCCTGGACCACTTCGACACCCTCTTCCTGCAGCACCTTGTCCAGAACCCAGCGAATGCCCTCATCATCATCGACAATCAATGCCCGCATTTTCATTTATTATCTCCCTTTTGAAGAATAGGCAAGTGCAATATCATGGTTGTGCGTCCTTTTTCGCTGCGCATATTGATGCGGCCGCCATGCTCCAGTACCACCTGCTGAACCAGTGCCAGCCCCAGTCCGCTGCCGCGCTGTTTGCCCGTCACATAGGGCTCAAACAGTCGGTCGCGCAGATCCGGCGGCACCATACGCCCGTCATTGGTGATGCGCACCTCAAGCACCTGCCCGCTATGGCCGGGCAGGTGCACCAGTGGCGCCATGCGCGTCTGCCACTCGATGGTGCTGTCGGCGGCCTCCACGGCATTCTGCCAGAGATTCTCGAAGGCCTGTCTGAGCCGGGCGGGGTGCACCAGCGTTTCCGGCAGGCTGGGATCAAATACGCGCCGCACCTGAATGCCCTCCTGATACACCGTTACATCCTGAATCAGGACATGAATATTGGTCATCTCCATGGCAACGGGTGCTCTGGGGCCCACCTGTAAAAAAGCATCGATACGATCACGAATCCGGTCCACGCCGAGCAGCATCTGCGTTACTGCTTCCTTGTTGCTCTGCGAGATATCTTTCTGCTCGGCAAGCCATTGTGCAGCACCGCGCAGCGCAGCCAGCGGGTTCTTCACTTCATGTGCCATCTCCAGCGCAATACGGGCTACTGCTTCAGCCATCTCGTGGCGTTTGGTGTGCTCCTCCACCTCGGCACGTGCCGCTTCGGGAATGAACAGGGCGGAAACGCCATCGTCATGGTAGCCGAGGTGCAGCGATACCGGCATGCCGGAGCGCAGAATGCAGATCTGATGATCGGAGACGCTGCTGTAGGGTGTTAGCCGGGCAAGCATACCCTCAATCTCCATTTTCGGAGCAAACAGCTCGGATATGTGCAGGCCGACAAGCCGTCGCTCCGATTGCCCCAGTGCTTCCTGTGCAGGTACATTACAGCCAAGCACACGCGCATTGGTATCCAGAAAAATCATCGGTGCAGGCACCGCTGCGAGTGATACCGAATCAGGCCGCATCTTGTGACTCCTCAATCTGCTCGTGACCATCCAGACTCAGGAAGTAGGTCGCGGCAACATCCAGCATCTGCTGCCAGTCGGTCATGGTCTGAAATGTCTGGCGAAATTCAGCGGAGCCATGCTGGCCCTTGCTGTACCAGAGCACATGTTTGCGTGCCAGTTTCGAGGCTGTGCGAATGCCATGATGGGCAGCCAGCTGCTGCATATGTTCATCCACCACGGCCCAGCGCTCGGCAGCAGTCGGTTTTTCCGGAATCGGCCGGCCGGTAATGGCCGCATAGACCTCTCCCAGTACCCAGGGATTTCCCTGCACCGCTCGTCCGACCATGACGCCGTCGCAACCGGAGATACGAATCATCTCTCTGGCCGATGCGCCATCGATAATATCACCATTGCCGATCACCGGTATTGAAACAGCGGCCTTGGCCCGGCCGATATCTTCCCAGCAGGCGTGGCCATGGAACATCTGTGCCCGCGTGCGGCCGTGTACGGTGAGTAGTTGAATACCACTGGCTTCGGCGATGCGGGCGATGCGCTCGACATTTTTTGACTGATCGTCCCAGCCGGTACGTATTTTCAGCGTGACCGGCACCTCTACAGCTGCGACCACCGCCTCAAGTACGCGCGCCACCAGCGGCTCATCCCGGAGCATGGCGGAGCCGGCCACCTGCTTGCATATTTTTTTTACCGGGCAGCCCATATTGATATCGACAAAGTCGGCACCATGGCCGACGGCCCAGCGGGCGGCCTCGGTAACAAACTCCGGATCAGAGCCGGCAATCTGGATGGATACCGGATGTTCATCCGCTCCCAGCTCCGCCATGCGTTCGGTGCGCTCACGTCCCATATCGACGGCACGGGATGCGATCATCTCGGTCACCATCAGGCCGACACCAAAGCGCTTACAGATGCGACGAAAAGGCAGGTCGGTGATGCCTGCCATCGGGGCGAGCACCAGCGGGTCATTGATCATGTATTTACCCAGCCGGAAACCGGGCAGCAAGCGCTTGTTCATAGGGGGAGGGTCCTTCTGCCTAAATAATGGGCAAGCATAGCCCCTTTATTGCTTGCAAGCCAACCATCAGTTTATCCGCCTGCGTGGGCTTACCTTTTGCATGTTGCGCAATGCTTGCCCGAATCGGGCTTGCTTGTCAGCTTCGGGACATGAGCGTGTATTTAAAACTAACCCGTATTCACTGGCCGAATACGCAATTTGTCCAGTCGGTGGCCAATCCCGAAGAGTTCCCGGAGAGCAATCTGCCCCAGATTGCCGTGGCAGGTCACTCCAATGTGGGTAAATCATCGCTGATGAATGCCCTGTTCGGCCGCAAGGGGCTGGTGAAAACATCCAAGAATCCGGGTTGTACCCGTTTGTTGAATCTGTTTGATGTGGATCAGCAGCTGCTGGTCGTTGACCTGCCCGGTTACGGTTATGCACGGGCGCCGAAAAAGGAGCAGAACCGCTGGATCAGTATGATCGAGGGCTATCTGGTCAATGCTGATATCAAGCTGGTGCTGGTGCTGCTCGATATACGTCATGGTCCGAAAGATTCGGACATGAAATTGATTGAATGGCTCAATGAGAGCGGCATCCGCTGGCTGCCTGTAGCAACCAAGGCGGATAAATTGTCCGGCAATCAGCGCTCCGGTCGCCTGAAAGAGATGAGCGAAGCGATGGGTGGTCTGCTCTCCCCCTTGCCTACATCAAGCTTCAAGGGTGCAGGTATAGATCGTTTACGCGCAGTGATTCAGGAAGAACTGTCGAGAGAACCTGACTTTTAGCAGCGGCTCTAATCAGCGCAGATCCCTTAAGCGAAATATATCGCCCTTGCGGCGACTCTGTTCAACAGCGTACAGCGGCCGGCCATGATGGCTAGCCGCCGGTCACGCCGGAGCTACAGGAATTCAGGCAGATGAGACCGGATCTCAGCAATATCGCGGCCTACCAGATTCTTGTCTATTGAGCCTGCGATGGTGCTGCTCAACGGGGGGGAGAAGTGATCCCGTAAATGGCCCAGGAATGCCGGGGCTGCGAGCACATAGAGCTTGTCAAAGCGATGTGCATGGCGAGCGGCCTCCAGATATTCGGCCACCTGCTTGGAAAAGATGATCACTTCCTGTTTTTTAGGGTCTACTGACTTGCTCATGGCATGGCGTCCCATGCCGGTGCTATCAAATGCCCTGCCCGGCTGGTCGGACGTTAACTCTTGCTCCTGCAGTCTGGATTCCGGATGGACCAGCACCGCCTCTTCACACAGGGTATCTGTCGACGTCTCCGTCGTCAGGATTTGCGCCTGTGCACTGTCTGCAACGACAATCCAAATGTTCATGGCTACCTCCTTCGTGCATATGCCGATGGGTAGTATAGATCAGATCCAGGTGTGCTGCATGAGGTCACCGAAGCTGGCGCAGGGTGGCGAGTGCTGCTAGCAGTCGTAATCTGCCACGCTGCGTGACAGCGCTGCTGCCCTGACCAGTGGTATTACGGCCTGATGTTCAGGGTGCTGCTGATATAGATCGAGTGACGCGCGATCGGCCAGCTCGGCAACCAGCACCAGATCGGCCGACTGCTCGGAGTGCAGGAAGTCGATGCCGACCTCGATGTTGAGCAGGCCCGGAATCCGGCCGGCCAGAGCTTCCAGCCGCGTCTTGATCTCCAGTGCATCGTTCTTCTCTTTCAATTTCCACATCACGATATGTTTTACCACAAACGCCCCTTGCTCAATATAGATTAATAATGCATTGCCCGGTAAAGCGTCCCGGATTTCGGAAAACGAATATACAGCCCGCTCCCCGTTCGTAAAGATCGGCGCGGCGCACTGCTACAGGAGGAAAGCAGGCTCCGGGATAGATGCAAAAGCATGCGCGCGAAGCTATGCTCGGCAGATGCGCTTTGCCCCCTTTGCCCACTTGCATGTCCATTCCGATTATTCACTGCTCGGTTCCACACTGAAGGTCGGAGATTTGCTGACCAGAATAGCCGAATTGCGCCAGCCGGCGGTCGCATTGACCGATTACGGCAATATGTTCGGTGCTATCGAATTTTACAGCAAGGCCATGCGCATGGGCATCAAGCCGATTATGGGCTGCGAAGTCTATATCTGCGAGGATCACAATAAACGGGTCTCGGAAGGGCCGCGCGGCCCGCGTTTCCCGCACCTGGTGCTGCTGGCCCGCAACAATCATGGCTGGAAGAATCTGCTTAAACTGGTGTCGATTTCCTATCTTGATGGTTTTTATTACAAGCCGCGCGTCGGCAAGCCGGTATTGAGCGAGCATGCCGACGGCCTGATTGCCATCTCCTCCGGCTGGAACGGAGAGATTGAGCAGCACCTGCAGCGCGGCGACAGGGACGGCGCGCGCAAGGCGGCGATCGCCTACCGCGATATGTTTCATGAGGGCTGCTTTTTTATCGAGATTCAGCGCCAGAACGGTTCCGGTCAGGAGCGGGTGAATGAGCAGCTGATCGAGTTGGCACATGAGCTGGATATCCCGCTGGTGGCCAGCAATAACGCCCATTTTCTCGACCGTGAGGATTTCGAGGCATTTAAGGCCATGCAGGCGCTACAGCAGAATCGCACGCTCAATGATGATGTTTCCGGCCATTTTACGCCGGAATATTACCTGAAATCATATGATGAAATGCGTGAGCTGTTTGAAGATATACCTGAGGCACTGGAAAATACGGTGCATATTGCCAACCGTTGCAACGTGGATCTGCAATTCGGCAACTACCAGCTGCCGGATTTCCAGCCGCCGGATGGTCTGGAGCTCTCGGCCTATATGCGTCAGCAGTCGATGGACGGGCTGGATGATCGCTGGCCGGCGATTCTTGCCGGTGATGCGGATGCGGTACGCGCGACCTACGATGCGCGATTGACCTTCGAGCTGGATGTGATCGAAAAAATGGGTTTCCCCGGTTATTTCCTGATCGTATCGGACTTTATCACCTGGTCAAAACATCAGGGCATTCCTGTCGGTCCCGGACGTGGTTCCGGTGCCGGCTCGCTGGTGGCCTATTGCCTTAAAATTACCGATCTGGATCCGATCAAATACGGCCTGCTGTTCGAGCGTTTCCTCAATCCGGAGCGCGTATCGATGCCCGATTTCGATATCGATTTCTGCATGAGCCGGCGTGAAGAGGCGATCCGTTACGTCACCCATAAATATGGCGAAGACAAGGTGGCGCAGATCATTACCTTCGGCTCGATGAAGGCCAAGGCGGTGATTCGCGATGTCGGCCGTGTGCTGCCGATGGAGCTCTCCAAGGTCAATATGATCGCCAAGCTGGTGCCCAATGATCTGAAAATGACGCTGGAAAAGGCGCTGATCGATGAGCCGAAGCTGGCAAAAATGGTCAAGGAGGATGTCGAGGTTGAGCGCCTGTTTGCGCTGGCCAAACGTCTGGAAGGGTGCCACCGCAATGCCGGCAAGCATGCCGCCGGTGTGATTATCGGTCGGCGTGAGCTGGTGGATACGGCACCGCTGTTCAAGGTGGCCGGTGAAGAGGGCAAGGTTGTACAGTGGGATATGGCCAATGTGGAAAAAGTCGGCCTGATCAAGTTCGACTTCCTCGGCCTGAAAACGCTGACGGTGATCGATATCGCGGTGAAGCTGGTGCGGCAGTACGAAACGGGCGATGCGGCCAAACAGTTTGATATTACAACCATTCCGATGCATGACGAGGCGACATTCAGGCTGATGCAGCGCGGTCAGACCGGTGCTGTATTCCAGGTGGAATCCTCCGGCATGCGCGATCTGCTGACGCGGCTGAGACCGGACTGTTTTGAGGATATTATTGCGCTGGTGGCGCTCTACCGTCCCGGACCGCTGGAATCGGGCATGGTCGACACCTTTATCGAGTGTAAGCACGGCAGGCAGGCCATTGAGTATCCGCTGCCGCAGTTGAAAACGATCCTGCAGGAAACCAACGGCGTGATTCTCTATCAGGAGCAGGTGATGCAGATCGCCCAGTTGCTGGCCGGCTTCTCGCTCGGTCAGGCGGATATGCTGCGTCGCGCCATGGGTAAGAAAAAAGCCGAGGAGATGGCCGAGCAGCGCAAAATCTTCATGGCCGGTGCGGAAAAGCAGAAGGTGGATCTGGGCAAGGCCGAACATATGTTCGACCTGATGGAGAAGTTTGCCGGCTATGGCTTTAACAAATCCCATTCGGCCGCCTATGCGCTGATCTCCTACCAGACGGCCTTCCTTAAGGCGCACTACCCGCGTGCCTTTATGGCGGCAACGATGAGCTGTGATATGGGCAATACCGACAAGCTGGCGCTGCTGGTTACCGATTGCCGCAATATGGACATTGATGTGCTGCAACCGCATATCAATGAATCGGATTGGGAGTTCCGTCCGGAAGGGGATTGTATCCGCTACGGTCTGGGTGGCATCAAGGGGGTCGGGGAGGCAGCGCTGCGTGCGGTGATCGATGAGCGCAAGGCCAACGGGGCCTTTGCATCATTTGAAGATATGATCATGCGGGCGCCATCGCGGACACTGAACAAGCGCATTCTTGAGGCATTGATCAGGGCTGATGCGCTGCATGGTTTGATTCCGCATCAGCGAGCGGCGCTGGAAGGATTGGCGGATGTGCTGGAGAAGCTTGCCAGCAAGCGCAAGGAGTTTGCCTCCAATCAGTCGCTGCTGTTCGGTGTGGCGGAGCCTGAGAGTGAAGATGGCGGCTTCCCGTCCGTGCCGCTATGGAGTGCGGGTGAAGCGCTGCAGGCGGAACGTGAGGTGCTCGGCTTTTATCTGACAGGGCATCCGCTCGAGGCCTGGCTGAAAAGATCAACCGGACTGGGCGATTGTCATCTGGGTGAGCTTAAAACGCGTGAAGACGGGGCTGAAGTGGTGATCGCAGCCGGTGTCTCCTCGATGCGCCAGTATCAGGGCGGACGTGGCACGATGGCTTTTGTACAGCTCGAGGATCTGCACGGGCAGGCGGAGATGGTCTGTTTCTCCACTGTGTACAGTGACATAGCGGAGTTGTTGCAGGCGGATATTCCGCTGTTGATTGCCGCGCGCGTGGACAAGAGCAAGGATGAGCCTGTATTGATTGCGGAAGCGGTCGCCTCACTGGAAGAGCTGATCCCGGATCTGGTCACGGAAGTGCGTATCTCCACGGCCAGTATTGCCTGGGATGAGATGACGCTGGCGCGGCTTAAATCCATTGCTCAGGGTGGCCCTGCATGTCTGTCGTTCCATGTCAGACTGCCAGACGCTAGTCTTGCCATTCTGCAGACCGGTCCATGCCTGCGCTGGGATGAGAACACCCGAACGCAGCTTGATGCGCGTTTTGGTCCTGAATCGATTCATCTGCGCTGCAAGGCATGGCAACCGCAGCGCCCGGCTCGCCGGGGATATGAACGGAACGATAAGAGAGGATAAAGTGGCATTTAGTTATCTCGAATTTGAACGTCCGATCGCGGAGCTGACCTCCAAAATCGAGGAGCTGTCCAGTATGGGCAGTGATTCCGGCGTAAACATCGCCGAGGAAGTGGAGCGTCTGGGGCACAAGCGCGACAAGTTGGTCGAGCAGATCTACAGCAAGGTTACCCGTGCTCAGGTCTGCCAGCTCTCCAGGCATCCGGATCGTCCCTATATCCTGGATTATATCCCGTTGATCTTTGATGATTTTCAGGAGTTGCACGGCGAACGTACCTTTGCCGATGACGGCGCTATTGTCGGCGGTCTGGCCAGCTTCCGCGGCCAGAGTGTGATGGTAATCGGCCACCAGAAGGGGCGCGATACCAAAGAGAAGTTAAGACGTAACTTCGGCATGCCGAGGCCCGAAGGCTACCGCAAGGCACTGCGCCTGTTCCGGTTGGCTGAACGTTTTGATGTGCCGATTCTAACCTTTATCGATACGGCCGGCGCCTGGCCGGGCATTGATGCCGAAGAGCACGGTCAGAGTGAGGCCATTGCCCGTAATTTGCAGGAGCTGGCGGGACTCAAGGTGCCGGTGATCTGTACGGTGATTGGTGAAGGCGGTTCCGGCGGTGCACTGGCGATCGGTGTTGGCGATCGCATGTATATGCAGCAGTTTTCCACCTATTCGGTGATTTCTCCGGAAGGGTGTGCGGCGATTCTGTGGCGCGATCGGGCGCACGCGGAAGAGGCGGCTGAAGCACTCAAGCCGACAGCCAAGGATCTGCAGGAGCTGGGTCTGATCGACGGCATTATCGCCGAGCCGAAAGATGGCGCGCACCGAAATATCACCGCAGCAGCCGAGCTGATTGCCGAGGCACTGGAAACAGCGCTCAAGGAGCTATTGAAGACGCCTGTCGACAAACTGCTGGCGGGGCGCGCCAGGCGCTTGCGCAACCTCGGAGCATTCAGCGAGTAGAGTCTGTCCGGGGTATGCGTGATGCTTTGACACGCACACAGCCGGCCCTATGCTTCGCGCCTGCCCAAGAGATGGAGAGGTATTCGAAGTGGTCATAACGGCACCGACTCGAAATCGGTTGGGGGCGAAAGTCCCACGTGGGTTCGAATCCCACCCTCTCCGCCACTCAAATAAAAAGGGCCCCGAATGGGGCCCTTTTTATTTGAGTCGGTGCAGGGTCCAGAAAAGAGCGCATGGTTCGCCCGATCGGCAGGATCGTCGATCGGAACGCCGCCAAGGCGGCGGCCCGCAGGGTGGCGGGCAGGAGCCCGACATAATCCCACTTGCACCCATGAGCAGATCAACCATGTAAGCTCTGTTTTTGCATGCGCAGCTCGGCTGTACCAAATTTACTTGCTGGCAATGTACATGCAGCCCTAAAAACAAGGCTGCAGGAGACAAGTCTAGAACAGCCGCAGGGTGGCGGGCAGGAGCCCGACATAATCCCAGTTGCACCCTTAAGCAGATCAACCGCATGCGCGTTTTTTACCTGCAGTAGCGTATTCCTTCGCATCACGGTTGTGGTTGACATGATTCGCTGTAAATTCAATGATCAGCCACGCTGGCTGCATCAGGTGCTTGCCAATGCATCAAATGAGTTGTCTCGGCATTGCATGGCAGCTGGATACGGATCGATGAACGCATCGCCAGAGGATGATCATGAACATTGTTGAAACGGATTTACCCGGTGTTTTGATTGTTGAGCCATCGGTGTTTGCTGATGAGCGCGGCTTTTTTCTCGAAACATTTCACCAGCAGCGTTATGCGGCAGCCGGGATTCCGGGTAATCAACTGGCCTTTGTGCAAGACAATCACTCCTGCTCCAGAAAGGGGGTGTTACGAGGCCTGCATTTTCAACTGGAGAACCCGCAGGGTAAGCTGGTTTCTGCCGGTACGGGGGCAATTTTTGATGTGGTGGCCGATGTGAACCCGGATTCGTCTACTTATGGACGCTGGGTGGGTGTAGAGCTTACCGAGCACAATCATCGCCAGTTATGGATTCCACCCGGGTATGCGCATGGTTTTTGCGTGCTCTCCGACACCGCAGCTTTCCACTATAAATGTACGGCGCCGTATCATCCGCAGTCGGATGCCGGAGTGGCCTGGGATGATCCGCTGCTTGCTATCGACTGGCCTGTTGATAAGCCGGTGCTATCTGAAAAGGATTTGGCATTACCGAGACTCTCAGTCGTCAGCAGGGATCGTTTACCGTGAAACTGCTGATTACAGGTGCAGGTGGCCAGCTTGGGCATGAACTGGTTCGGCTGGGTGGTCATCATGCGCTGCTGGCTCCGGGTTATGATGCGCTGGATATTACCGACCCGGATGCACTACTCGCGTGTGTGACTGCATTTGCTCCAGATGCCGTGATCAATGCCGCTGCCTATACTGCGGTAGACAGGGCCGAGTCGGATGAGAGCACGGCTTTCTCCGTGAATTGTGACGGCCCTGCCAACCTGGCACGCATCTGTCAGGAACATGGCATGCCGCTGATTCACATCTCCACAGATTATGTTTTTGATGGCAGCAAGCAAGGCGCCTATCTCGAAGAGGACGCTACAGAACCTCTGGGCGTTTACGGCAGGAGTAAGCTGGCCGGAGAGCAGGCTGTACTGCGAATCTGCCCACAATCTATCATCTTGCGCACCAGCTGGTTGTTTTCAGCGTACGGACAGAACTTTGTTAAAAGCATGATTCGCCTGGGCTCGGCATGTGAGAAGGCGGATGTGGTTGCCGATCAGCATGGCTGCCCAACGTCAGGCACTGAGTTGGCAAGGGCGATCTATGCGGTTCTCGATAGTGGTGTAAATGATGATTGTCGGGGTATTTACAACTTCTGTCAGCCTGAGCCTACGACATGGTTTGCTTTTGCCGGGGCGGTATTCGAAACAGCAGCTGATCAGGGCATGCTTCTCAATATAAAACAGGTCGATCCAATCACCACGGCAGAGTACCCGACAGCTGCGCAGCGCCCGGCCAATTCAGTGATGGATTGCAGCAAGTTCAGGCAAACATTCGCTTTTGCCATCAAGCCCTGGCGCGAGTCGCTGGTTGATGTTGTGCATGCCCTGGCGGCTCAGCGATGAAATCGCACTTGTGGCGGACTATGTTGTATCGCTCCTTCGGGGGGCGATATGGGTAAGGTGTCTATGCATCCCCGGGCAATGATTGCAAGCATGTGGATACACCGCAGTCTTGCCTGGCGCCTGATCCGCAATGATGTGGCGACACGCCACCATGGCTCCCTGATCGGTGGACTGGCCATATTTATCCAGCCGCTGTTCATGCTGGCGATGTACCTGTTCGTTTTTGTCGGGGTGTTCAAGGTGCGTCGGGGCGTGCCTGACAGCACTGTTGATTTCGCCTTCTCTATCTTCGTCGGCATGATGGTCGTTATGTTATTTTCCGAGTGCATCAATACGGCGGTGAATACGCTCAGAAGCAATGCCAATTACGTCAAGAAGGTGGTCTTTCCGCTGGAGATACTGGCGGTGATTGGTCTGGGTTCAGCCTTATTCAGGCTCTCTGCCGCCATGGTGGCCATGCTGGTTTGTTTTCTGCTGGTTAAAGGCGAGATACATATCGAGGTACTGCTTTTTCCGCTGACTCTTATTCCGCTGATACTTTATACCTTGAGCGCATCCTGGTTTCTGGCGGCACTCGGCGCTTTCTCCACGGATGTGGGCAGAGTCACCGGCTTCGCTACGCCAGCGTTGATGTTTATCTCGCCGGTATTTTATGCGAGTGATGCCGTTCCTGCATCCCTTTCCACACTGATGATGCTCAACCCCCTGACGCCGGCAATCGAGGGGGCTCGTGCGACGTTACTGGGCGGTCTGGTACCGGACTGGACGCTGCTCGGCATCCATGGGGCCATAGCCTTTTTTGCTGCCTGGCTGGGTTTTGCCTTTTTTCAGTACTGCAGGAGTGAGTTTGCCGATGTCATCTGAATTTGTCCTCCGCGCCGAAGGGGTGAGCAAGTGCTTCAAGCTCTTCGCGCGTCCCGCCGACAGATTGAAACAACTGCTGTTTTCGCCGCTGTCCGGGCGCAATTATTTTGATGAGTTCTGGGCCCTGAATGACATATCTGTTGAGGTAAAAAGAGGAGAGTCATTCGGGATTATCGGAGTCAATGGCGCCGGAAAATCAACGTTTCTGCAACTTGTTTGCGGCACGATGACCCCTACGAGCGGGCAGCTTCAGGTGAACGGGCGTATAGCGGGTTTACTTGAGCTCGGCTCAGGCTTCGATCAGGAGTTAAGCGGACGGGAGAACGTTTTTATCAATGCTGCGATTCTCGGGCTGACAACAGCGCAGATTGAGGAACGGTTCGCCAATATTGAAACTTTTGCCGCTATCGGTGAATTCATCGACCACCCGTTAAAAACCTACTCATCCGGCATGCGCCTGCGTTTGGCCTTTGCGGTCATTGCTCATGTCGATGCAGATATCCTGATCATTGATGAGGCGCTTGCGGTCGGAGATGTGCGTTTTGTGCAAAAATGTCTTCGTTTTCTTCAGGCATTCAGGAAAAAAGGAACCCTGCTGCTGGTAAGCCATGACCTGTCATCGATCATGATGCTGTGCGACAAGGCCGTCTGGTTCGATCAGGGAAAGGCTATGCTTGCCGGGCCGGTTAAAGAGGTTTGCGACCGCTACATTGAGAGCCAACATCTGGTTCAGCAACATGATATAGAGCCGGAGACGGACAATGTGGCCGCCCCAAGTTCGGTAGCCCAAATCACGCGTGTACTGTTTGAATCTGTTGATGGCGAAGCGATAGTGCGTTCTGCCGGTGGGGAGTCTGCCCGCGTTCTTGTCGAGGCGAAGGTACTGGGAGCTATTGGTCAACCGTCGATAGCCTTTTTTGTCAAAGACCGTTTGGGGCAGCCGCTGTTCGGTGAAAATACAGAGAGTCCGGGTGCTGTGGTGGAAAGTGCAAAATCGGGTGAAGTGTTGACAGCATCCTTTGCCTTTATATTGCCGAAGTTACCTGCAGGTAGTTATTCGGTCGGTGCTGTTGTCTGCGATCAAATGAGGGAAGACAAGGTATTGTTGCATTGGGTTGAAGATGTGGTCGTTTTCGAATCAGTGTCGACAGACGTAAAAGTCGGGATTTTTGGTGTTTCCTTCTCCGGCATCAGTCTGATCAAAGCAACGAAGGAGGATGATTCGTTCTGCATCTATCCATTCAAGGGGCTGACGGTAGATACGACAGGGACGGTGCGGCCATGCTGTGCATTTAATGATGTTATCAGGGAAAATGGCTCCCCTATGTCGGTTTACGATCACTCTATCGACGCAGTATGGGATTCGAATTTCTTGCAGGACCTACGCAAAACGATGCTAGAAGGCCGCCACGTCCCCGGATGTGAGCGCTGCAATTGGGAAAAGAGTTTGGGTATCGAGAGCATGGGGCAGAAGTGCACAAAAGGTTGGGAGGCTGGTTGGCTCAACGAAGCAGGGGTGACCGCAAGGGACTTGAAATCGACAGTTGCCGATGGTTATGTACTCTCGCCAGCAGAGTCAATTGATCTGCATATAGGAAATCTCTGCAACCTTAAATGTCGTATGTGCAGTGGTCATTTTAGTTCGGCGATTAACGCCGATTCAATTCATTCGCAATGGAATCCAGACGTGTTCCCGGATGCACCCATGACTGGAAATGCCTGGTTCAAGCGTAAAGAATTCCTGTATGGGGAATTGTTCAGGGAGCCTCTCCGACCGCGTCACCTGAACCTGATCGGCGGGGAGCCTTTCCTGATACCGGAGGCGCGCGACCTGGTGCGTCACCTTGTTGATATCGGGGCATCGCAGACGATGGGCTTAAGTTTTGTAACCAACCTCACCCGGATCGACGACGAATGGCTGGAACTCCTGTCGCGCTTCAAGACGCTGATCCTGATACTGAGCCTTGATGGCTACGCCTCGGTGAATGACTACATTCGATTTCCTTCCCGCTGGAAGGATGTTCAAACTGGTTTATCTAGGCTGATGAGTCTTCCCAATGCTGTCATTTATACCAATATGGCGGTGCAGGCATATAACATGTTCGGCATTGTTGATCTTGTGCGCTATTGTGAAAGTGAGGCTCTCGACTTTCAGTATAACCTGCTCTCAGGGCCACAGCGTCTTAGCGTTTTTGCCATGCCGCCAGCAGTGCGTTTTGATGCGGCACGCAAGTTGCACGTTTATCTGGAGGGTGAGGGGGAATCGGCAAAAAGTCGGGATACTATTGCACAACTTGCCGCTGCCCTGGAAGCTACAGACAGGGTATTCGATCCGGAGTTATTGCGTGAATTTATGATTTTCACCAATGCTATGGACATGTCACGCAAGCAGAGTTTCGCAGCTACTTTGCCAGAGCTCAGGCAGTCGATTCTCGATGCGGGTTTTGAATGGGCGAGCGAAATGCACTTTGAAGCATTAGGTGCGAGGGGGCTCGTTTGAGTAAAAAACATGACAACCTTTGCGTATATCCATTTCTGCAGCTGCACCTGACATCCCGAGGGGCGGCGAAGCCGTGCTGCGCATTTGAGGCAGAAGTGGAGGAGAATGGAGTGGCACTATCCCCCCGTGCCAACTCGGTGGATGAGATCTGGAACTCCCGGTTCATGAAGGATGTGCGGCGCAAAATGATTGCGGGTGAAGCCGTGCCGGCATGCGGATATTGTACCCGTTATGAAGCACGGGGGCTTGAGAGTATCGGCAGGCGCGGTACCGAAGGATGGGCAAACGGCTGGATGAATCCGGAAGGGCGAACGCTTGAGCAGTTGGCATCCAGTGCTGTGGCTGATGACTACCGTGTAGAGCGCCCTGAGTGGATTGATTTGCATGTGGGCAATGCCTGTAACCTGAAATGCCGTATGTGCTGTGGCTACTACAGCTCGCTCATTGCGGCAGATCCGGTTCACACGGCGTGGGAGGAGGCCGCCTTCGACCTGCCCGACAATGGCGGCGATGAACCTGCGACCGGTGACTGGAGCCGGAGCGAGGCGTTTGTTTTCGATGACCTGCTCAAAAAATCGGATCGGCCCAGAACCCTGAACCTCATTGGCGGAGAGCCAACGCTGGTGAAGCGGGCGCGTCATATCATGCGTCGTCTTGTGGAGTCCGGTGCTGCCGCCCAGATCAACCTGAGCCTTACCACCAATGCTACGACGGTTGATGAGGAGTGGTGCGAGCTTGCTGCCGGATTCAGGTCGGTGGTCATGGCCGCAAGCCTTGATGGTGTTGATGCGGTGAATCACTACATTCGCCATCCAGCCCGCTGGTCGGATATTGAAATATCGCTGGAGCGTCTGCGCCGCATTGCCAATGTTCACCTCTATATCAACGCGACAGTTCAGGTCTACAACGTGCTCGATATTGTACCGTTGGCTAGCTGGTGCGAAGAACATGGCCTTGATTTCCAGTATACACTGCTTGAAGTGCCCAAGTTTCTCAGTCCCGATATTCTGCCTGTAATTATCAGGCGGGAGGCGTCAAAACGGCTGCGTGATCATGCGAAGAGAGGCACAGCAAGTGGGCCGACGCTGGTGCTGCTCGCTGAGGCGCTGGAGCGCGGGCCGGATGCAGGCAACCCGGATCTGCTGGAGCAGTTTATGACCTTCACCAACGATCTCGATGCCTCGCGTGATCAGGACTTTGCTTCGACCTTTCCCGGGTTGTTTCATATGTTATCGATGGCTGGAATCAAATGGGTAAGAGAAAGGAGATTTGCAAAGTGAAACTTCCAAAAGCTGTAAATTGGTTAAAACGCATACTGAGCCCAGCCAACAATGCTGGAGACAGCTTCTGCGTATTGCCTTTTCGCCACATCTACATCCTGCCTAATGAAACAGTGAAACCTTGTTGTGTATTCGAAGGAATAATCCAGGACGGCGGAAGACCAATGTCGATGCGTGAAGACTCGACCGAGAAGATATGGAACTCTGAACAGATGCAAGACATTCGCCAACGTATGGTTCGCGGTGCTCCTGTCGAAGCCTGCCGGTATTGCACGATTCAGGAATCCAAGGGGGTGGTAAGCACGCGTCAAGCTATGACTGAAGGTTGGGCTAAGGGCTGGCTGAATCCTGAGATGTTGACGGCAGAAGATGTTAAGGAGGCCGCTATTGCGAACGCCTACCGCACAGAACCTGAGACACTGGAGATCGTTCTTGGGTCAACCTGTAATCTGAAATGTCGAATGTGCTACGCTGATTCCAGTTCGGCAATCGCTGCTGACCCGATCCATTCGCATTGGGTACCGTTGAAAAGCTCCCCGTTCGTTCGTACAGCGGAAGGTCACTCCTGGCTGAATCGAAAAGAGCATATTCTGGCTGGGCTCCTTCACAATCCAAAACAATTCAAAGGTGTAGGGATCGTAGGCGGGGAGACGCTTATCCTGAAAGAAACAAATGAAATCATGCAGCACCTCATCGATTCGGGAGCGGCGGAAAACTTGACCTTGACCGTCTATACGAATGCCACAGTTGTAAGCGAAAAGTGGTGCGATCTCGCCGTCCAATTTAAAACGGTGGCGATTTCAGTCAGTTTGGATGGTTTTCAGACTGTCAATGACTACATACGCTATCCATCGCGATGGGATGAGCTAGAGATAGGGCTGCGGCGTTTGCAGGAGCTTCCGAATGCACTCCTTGCTGTAAATGTGACGGTTCAGGCCTACAATATCCTGGATATTGTCGCCATAGCCCGCTTCTGTGAGGAGCAGGCCATACCGATGCACCCTCACATTCTCAAGGACCCGTCACACCTCAGTTCTTTCATTATGCCGCTGGCTATCCGTCAGGAGGCTGCGCATCGACTTAAAGCTTATGCTACAAACAGCCGCGTGCATTGGAGGGCTGACATGCTCAATCTGGCGGATGCGTGGGAGGCAGCGCCAGAGTGTAACCCTTCACTTTTACGCGAGTTTATGATCTTTACCAACGATCTCGATTTATCTCGAGGACAGGATTTTGCAGATAGCCTGCCGGAGTTGCGCGCCTATCTGGAAAGATGTGGTTTTCCTTGGATACGAGATACACGTTTCACTGCAGTTACCCAAAATGAAATGGAGGGGCCATGTTCAAGTTGAATCCCGTACACTGGTTTAAGCGCCGTCGTGCAGCAGAGAAACCATCTGACACATTCTGCCCCGCCCCTTTTCGCATGATCAATGTGATGCCTCCAGGGACGGCAAAACCCTGCTGTGCCTATTCGGGGCAGATCAACAGGGCTGGCAAAGCAATGTCGGTGTATCAGCATAGTGTTGAAGAGATCTGGAACTCGGATCAGATGCGCACGCTGCGCCGCGAGCTCGACAATGGCGGTAAACCTGCCGAATGCGGTTATTGTTTCCGTCGTGAAGCGCTGGGATTTGAGAGCATGCGTCAGTTTGGTCTGAAGGCTTCCGCCAGACAGGGGCTGGATGTCGATGCGTTAAGATCTGCTGCAGTGACATCGGACTATAGGGTTGCTCTTCCTGTCGCCTACGATCTTGATCTGGGCAACCTGTGCAACCTCAAGTGCCGGATGTGCCACAGCCAGACCAGCTCGGCTATTGCGGCGGATCCGGTACACTCGCGCTGGTCTCCTCCGGGCATCGGTGCCGCCCGCTGGCGCGGTGGTTATGCCGATATTGCACCGGCTCGCGTATTGGGTGCAGAGTATGAAGGCATGGGGTGGCCTGAGCGGCAAGGCGATATTTCAACGGCCTGGACGGACAGTGAGGCTGTTATCCGCGTCGATCTCACAGGCATTGAACTCTCCGGACTGACGATACGTCTCTCTGCCGAGAAGCCGGATGATCATCCGTTCAAATTGTCTGTTAACGGTAAAATACTATTCGATGGCGTGCTGCCCGCAGGTATATGGGAGCAGGAGTATGATCTCTCATCCTGCTCAGATGCTGCCCAGCTCGAGATTTTACTGAGCTCGGCAGCATTTGTGCGCCATAACGGGGGCGGATCTGCAGGTGTCGGTGTTGAGCAGTTGCGGCTGCAGCGCAGGGATATTGGCAAGAATGCAGTGTCGTTCAGTCGCTTTAGTAAAGGTGCGGAGTGGTTTCGCGAGAAAGAGCTGCTTTATGGCGAAATACTGAAGAACCCTGAGCGGGTAGAACACCTGCACATGATCGGTGGTGAGCCGCAACTGATCAAGGAGGTGCGCGAGGTAATGCGCCACCTTGTCGATATCGGTGCAGCTGCGACGATTAACCTCTACATGACCACCAATGCCAGTGTTGTGCATGATGAATGGATAGCGTTGGCAGAAAAATTCAAGTCCGTAACCATCGCCGTCAGTGCAGATGGCTGCGGAGCAATTCAGGAGTACATCCGTTTCCCGGCACAATGGGCTGATCTGGAGATGAATCTGCCGCGCTTGCGCGGGCTGGCGAATGCAGAGGTATACCTGCACACAACAATCCAGGCCTATAATATGCTTAATATCACCGAGCTGGCAGAGTACTGCGATGCGATTGATATCGAGTTACAGCATCATGTGCTGGAGTCGCCGGCGTATCTGAGTGCGCTGGCTATGCCTCAAGCCATCCGGCTGGAGGCCGCCGGCCGCTTACGCACCTACGCGGATAGTTCGACAGGCAGGAACAGCGGCTCGTTGGCCGATGTTATCGCCGCATTTGAGGTGGCAGGTCTTCCTGATGCGGCCCGTATTGAGGAATTTATGCTCTTTACCAATGATCTGGATGCTTCCCGCGACCAGGAGTTTGCATCCACATTTCCCGAGCTTGCCCGGTTACTTGCCGACGCAGGTTTTGTATGGTCATCACAACGGAGATTTTCATGATCGGTTTCTTTAATCCATTTGCCAGGCTGCGTCGTGAGGCTGAACAGGCCCGCGCAGAGAAGCGCGTCGCTCGGGATCAGTATCTTTCACTGATGCAGGATTGCCTGACCAACCGTCATTATGAGGATCCACCGCTCAAAACATTCGGCGACAGACCGTATGATGAAATGGTCCGCGAGCGTGGTATGGACTGGCCATCAACCGCGCATACGATGATTGGCACGGCGCGTATGGCTAACCTGAGAGGGCTGGTTGAGACGGTGATTGAAGAGCGGATTCCCGGCGACCTGTTGGAGGCGGGCGTTTGGCGTGGCGGTGCCTGTATTTTCATGCGCTCCATTCTGAAGGCCTACGAAGAGAGTGGTCGGCGTGTCTGGGTTGCGGACTCGTTTGAGGGGCTGCCGCCGCCGGATACAGCCCGCTACCCTGCAGATGCAGGTCAGACATTTCATGAATATGCGGAACTGGCTGTGCCGCTTGAGGAGGTTCAGAGGAATTTTTCCCGCTACGGCCTGCTCGACGATCAGGTGGCTTTTCTCAAGGGGTGGTTCAAGGATACGCTGCCGGATGCACCGATTGAAAAACTGGCGATCCTGCGGGTTGACGGGGATCTCTACGAGTCGACCAGCGATACCCTGTCGAACCTCTACGGCAAGCTTTCCATTGGCGGCTTTGTTATCATAGACGACTATGGTGTCGTTGATGCCTGCCGCAAAGCCACCGATGATTTTCGCGCCGCGAACGGCATTGTTGATCCGCTGCAAGCAATTGATGGTGTCGGTGTCTACTGGCGCAAAAGCGGTGGTATAGATTACCCGGCAGCGACACCCGACCATGAGAATCGCCCTGCTGTCATTGAGCGCCCAGCATCACTCTGGGGCGGCTTCTACTGGGAGAACGACGAGCGGTTGTTAATCCGCGATGTGGCATTTCTGGTGACCTGCGATATGGACAAGCTGATGGGCACAAGCTCCACCGAGGATCACTTTGTGCTCGGCAAGGCGCGCTCAATGGTGGAGGATTCCATTGCGTTGTCGCGACGACGCAAGATCGGAAAAATCTTTGAGATTGGCATCTTCAAGGGCGGGAGCATGATACTCAACGATCTGGTTTTCGCGCCAAGCCGGATTGCGGCCGTCGATTTCAACCCGGCTCCTGTTGAAGCCATGACCCGTTATATTGAGAAAACCGGCAAGTCGGATGTTATCAGACCCTACTACGGTATTGACCAGTCTGACCGGCAAGCCATGGAGAAGGTGCTTTCGGGTGAGTTCCCGGATCGTGATATTGATATGATTGTCGATGATGCATCGCATCTCTACGAGCAGACGCGTGCGGCATTTAATATCAGCTTTCCGTATCTCAGGCCCGGTGGCCTTTATATCATTGAGGATTGGGGTTGGGCACACTGGTCCGGTGACTTCTGGCAGAAGGATAACCCCTATTTCGGCGCAAGGCCCGCAATGAGCAACCTGCTTATCGAGCTGTTTATGCTGGCGGCAAGCCGGCCGGATCTCATTGAGAGTGTTGAGGTGGTCTGCAGCGTGATTACGGTCAAGAAAGGCCAGGGCAAGATGCCTGAAGGTGACTTCGATCTGGGTGAGCACTACCTGATGCGTGGCAAGCCGTTTACGGCACCGCTGTGATACGTGGCGGCCATCAACAAGATGATTGCTCCGGAATGGTTTGGCTTGTGGCAGGCTGCTGCCGTCGAGATATCGGGCAGGGGCATTCTGCATGAGCGGTAAACAACATACATATGCTTATGCGGTTGATACCGAATCGGAATCAGCGCCTGCCCATGTTGTGCGCATGGTTGGTCATGATAAGCGTGTGCTGGAAGTGGGTTGCGGACCGGGCTCGATCACCAGAGTGCTGTCGCAGCAGGGTCATTGTCAGGTCACAGGGCTGGAGCTGGATGCTGAGGCGATTGATCTGGCGGCACCTTACTGCACTGCGCTGTTTCAGGCCGACCTGAACAGTGCTGACTGGCCGGCCTTGCTGGATGGCGCGGATAAATTTGATGTGGTCGTAGCGGCGGATGTACTTGAGCATCTCTATGATCCGTGGGAAACGCTGTCTCGTATGGCCACCCTGATCAATGCAGATGGTTATCTTGTGATTTCACTGCCCCACGCGGGTCATGCGGCGGTGATGGCGTGCCTGCATCATGGTGATTTTGAGTATCGCGACTGGGGTCTGCTGGATCGTACGCATATTCGGTTTTTCTGCTTCAGGAACATCGAAGCACTGTTTGCTCAGGCGCAGCTGAAAATCATAGAGGTAAAATATGTATGTGTAGCAGCCGAAGATACGGAGCTGGCCGCAGCCTGGTCGGCACTACCTGCCCCGGTGCAAGATGTGTTGATGGGCGGACAATATTCCGAGGTGTATCAGGTGGTGATTAAAGCCATACCCATGGACAGACCGGGTACAGCCCTGTCCCTGATACCACCCGCCAAACGCTATCAACGTACACCTGCTGATAGCGGGATACTGTGGAAAAGACGTATAGGAACATATATGAGCCCAGAGGTTAAAGCAGCTGTTCGCAAGGGTTTGAAGCGCCTGGGTATCACGCTATGACAAAACCTTCAGCAACAGAAGATACGCCGTTAAGTCAAAAAAATCAGCCTGACCCAAGGCTTATTGCGTTTTACCTGACGCAGTTCCACCCAACACCTGAGAATGATCTGTGGTGGGGAAAAGGGTTTACCGAATGGACTAACGTGACCAAGGCAGAAGCGCAGTTTGAAGGTCATTATCAGCCGCATCTGCCCACCGATTTCGGCTTTTATGACCTTCGCCTAAGGGAAACCAGACGCGACCAGATTGATATGGCCAAGCAGTATGGTGTTGACGGGTTCTGTTATCACTATTACTGGTTTTCCGGAAAACGGATACTGAATGCACCTCTGGACGATATGCTTGCGGATGCAAAAAGCGATATGCCCTTTTGTTTATGCTGGGCGAATGAAAACTGGACCCGCCGTTGGGACGGTGCAGATAACGAGATTCTGATCGCGCAACAATATCTGCCCGATGATGACCTTAATTTCATAAAATCGCTCATCCCATTTTTTGAAGATGAGCGTTATATCCGTGTGGATGGTAAGCCCTACCTTATCGTTTATCGGCCGCAGCATCTGTCAGACCCCTGCAAAACGGTCGAAATATGGCGGGAGTATTGTCGATCCATTGGTCTGGGGGAGATTCATCTGTGTTCGGCGCTGACCCATGGCAACGAAGATTATACGCAGTTTGGCTTTGATAGCGGTGTTGAGTTTCCTCCGCATAACCTGCGCGCAGCCAGTATCAACAAGCAAGTGCCGTTGTATGACGGATTTATCGGTTATGTGGGGCAATACGCGGATATTGCCCGCTCATTTATAGACAGAACATACGGCTCGGCTCGGGTCTTTAAAACGGTGTTTCCATCATGGGACAATACCGCACGCACGCATAAGCGCGCATTCATTGTGCTTAATGGTGTGCCGGATAATTATGAATACTGGCTGGCCTCAACGATCGATCTGGTGAAACAGAGAAGAGCGGGCGATGAGCTGATATTTATCAATGCCTGGAATGAATGGGCAGAAGGGTGCCACCTTGAGCCTGACCGGCGTTTTGGTCATGGCTTTATGCAAGCGACACTGAATGCAAAAAATGGTCTGAGACAGTTCACACTGTTTCCACATACAGAGCTACCTGACCCGGTTGAGATATTGCACAGCTCATTCTGGCAGGATATTGCAGATGTAATCAGTGCTCATGCATCGCAGGCTCTTTCCCGGCTGAGAAAAGCCGTGCACCGGCGACCATGGTTACGCCTGGCGCTGCTGCCGGCGGTCAGGTTTGCGCGCATGATCAGAAAATATCTATGATATATCCCCTCGCCTATGGGCGTCATAGCCGGTTGCCGGCCAGCCTGAGGGCTTTGAGCGCGTCATTTCAGGCAACACGGATGAGGCGCAAGCATGTGCAATGAGCGCAAGAAATTGTGTACGGTAGTTGTGCCCCTGTATCAAGCGGATCTGTCTCCATATGAGGAGATAGCCCTCAGGCGGGTCTTTGATGTATTTTGCAAACGGTCGATCAGTATTGTGGCACCTGACAGTCTTGACCTGTTAAAAATAGAGGCGCTTCACGAAGTTGTGTGGGCAGCACAAGTCGAACCTGCCTGATTGGGTGCCGGATACAGGTCCAAAGCACCCAAGTGAAAGTAGATCGCATTGCGAAACCGTTCTCTGTTGCGAAAGCCATTA
>Ga0210009_1000438_pt1 | contig 46685 bp, 30 predicted proteins | sample CryGeyCG2114_065_FD_185457 | JGI IMG/M metagenome (GOLD analysis project Ga0210009, IMG submission 185457) | Groundwater microbial communities from aquifer - Crystal Geyser CG12_big_fil_rev_8/21/14_0.65 (SPAdes) (version 2) | ecosystem: Environmental > Aquatic > Deep subsurface > Groundwater ...
ATGATGCCACGTAACCCTGTGTATGTTTGCCTGTTGCCGGAGGAAGCGCAAAAAGTGATTGGTGAGGTGCATACCAATACCCGTCCCGCATTAAGTCTATTGCAGGCCGAAGGCTTTAGATGCCGTGGTTACGTGGATATTTTCGATGGTGGTCCAACGGTTGAGTGTCGTTTATCGGATATTCGTGGCGTGCGTGAAAGCCGATTATTGACTATCGATATCGGTGACATGGCCGAAGCCGACACTCAATTTATTATCTCCAATACTCAATTAGTCAATTACCGCGCGACGTCTGCCGCACTGGCAGTGGACGACAAATCCGAACACATCATTATCAGCCCTGAGCTGGCAGCGGGTTTGTTACTCGCAAAAGGCGATCAAATCCGTATTTTGGCAATGTAGGAATAACCAATGACACATTATATTCAAGGCCAGTGGCATGCTGGCAAGGGTCATGACGTGACCTCAATTAACCCTGCCAATGCACAAACTATTTGGACGGGTAAAACCGCCACAGCAGAACAAGTGAACGCCGCCGTAGATGCCGCGCGCGCCGCACAGTTTGATTGGTTTATGTTAGGTTTCGATGCGCGTTTAGCCATAGTCGAAGCGTATCGCAGCCAACTCGAAGCCAACAAAGCGGAACTGGCTGAAACGATTGCCCAAGAAACCGGTAAACCCCAGTGGGAAACGGCGACCGAAGTCGGCGCCATGATAGGCAAGATTGCTTTATCGGCGGCGGCTTACAACAAGCGTACTGGCACCGAGGCCAATGATACGCCAGCGGGACGCGCGGTGATCCGCCACAAACCCCACGGTGTTGTGGCCGTATTTGGCCCCTACAACTTCCCCGGTCATTTGCCGAACGGCCACATAGTCCCTGCGCTGTTGGCGGGAAATACTGTGATTTTTAAACCTTCTGAATTGACGCCTAAAGTTGCCGAGCTGATGGTTAGCCTATGGGATAAAGCGGGTCTGCCTGCTGGCGTGCTCAACTTAGTCCAAGGTGAGGTGGATACGGGTAAAGCACTGGCTTCTCACCCGCAGCTCGATGGTCTGTTCTTTACCGGCAGCTCACGCACGGGTCATTTTTTACATCAACAATATGCCGGTCATCCAGGCAAGATTTTAGCACTGGAGATGGGTGGCAATAACCCACTGATCATTAAAGGTGTGCAGGATATTAAAGCTGCCGTGCACGATATTTTGCAGTCGGCTTATATCTCATCTGGCCAACGTTGCACCTGTGCGCGCCGTCTATATGTAGAGCAAGGCGAGCGGGGCGATGCGTTGATTGCCATGTTAGTCGATGCGGTCAAACAGATTAAAGTCGGTCCTTGGAACGCGCAGCCACAACCTTTTATGGGCTCAATGATTTCTGAAACTGCCGCCAAAGGTATGGTAGCGGCGCAGGCGAATTTAGTGAGTTTAGGTGGCGTGCCTTTAGTCGAGTTAACCCATTTAGAAGCGGGTACGGGCTTAGTGTCTCCTGGGCTTATCGATGTGACTGCTATTGATGTCTTACCGGATGAAGAATACTTTGGCCCGCTGCTACAGCTAGTGCGTTATAGCGATTTTGATCAGGCGATCAAACTGGCTAACCAAACGCGTTATGGTTTGTCTGCGGGAATACTCGCCGATAGCCGTGAAGATTATGACTATTTCCTCGCGCGCATTCGGGCCGGAATTGTTAACTGGAACAAACAGATCACTGGCGCATCGGGCGCGGCACCTTTTGGTGGCGTCGGCGCTTCGGGTAACCACAGGGCGAGTGCCTTCTATGCCGCCGATTACTGTGCTTATCCTGTGGCTTCGGTCGAGGCCGATACGGTAAGTCTACCTGCGACCCTAAGCCCAGGTTTGAGTCTATAGGCGTCTTAGTTATCAATAAAATCAATTGATTGAAGTAAACAGGAGGAAGGGCGAATGCTCTTCCTTTTTTAATAACAAGCAGTAACCTTATGTAGACTTTTACTGTCAGACATAGTGGCAGTAGTCGTTAAGTCGTTACATCAGTGCTGCGGCAAACCCTATGAATCGCCGCGGGCACCGTAAGTGGAGTTTTTTATGCACACAGATATTAATGCGTTGTTTGCCGCTTTATGGCAAGACTATATTCAGATGACCCCTTCAGCGGCGAAAGTACACGCACTACTCGGTGATGGTAAGGCGATCATCAATGATCATATCGCCCTGCGTACTTTCAATATCGCTAAGGTGAATTTGGATGTGTTGGCGGCGCATTTCACCTCACTGGGCTACGTTGCTTGTGGTGACTATCAGTTTGAACAGAAGAAATTAATCGCTAAGCATTTTGAGCATCCTGACTCAACCCAGCCTAAAGTGTTTATCTCTGAGCTGCTGGTGGAAGAGTTTAGCCCTGCGCTACAAGCGACCATTCAAGGTTTAATCGCCCAGGTGGATGACGCTGCGACGACGGCGGATAATTTTATCTATTCGGGTCGCCATTGGTCATTGGATTATCAAACCTATCAAGATCTGTTGGCCGAGAGTGAATACGCCGCTTGGGTGGCCGCGTTTGGTTACCGCGCGAACCATTTCACTGTGTCGGTCAATCATCTCGACGGTTATCATTCGCTGCAAACGGTAAATAACACCTTGAAACAGGTGGGATTTGTGCTTAATTCTGCCGGCGGTGAAATTAAGGGCTCGGCCGATGTGTTACTCGAACAGTCATCGACTATGGCCGATAAAATTGCGGTTGAATTCACCGATATGACGGTGGAAATCCCAAGCTGTTTCTACGAATTTGCCCTGCGTTATCCAAAGGCGAATGGTGAGCTTTATACCGGTTTTGTGGCCGCCTCTGCCGATAAAATTTTTGAAAGCACAAACGTGAATAAAGTCTAAATTATTAAGGTGTTACCTAGAGATGTGTATAAAAACGCCATCCTTTGATGGCGTTTTTATATGGGGTAAACTGGGTTAGCTGAAGCGCAGTTCGATCCCAAGTCCGCCTAGGCGAGCGCTATGGTTAAAGTTAAGTTCAATACCATATTGCTCGGCAATCTCCTTCACTATCGATAAACCTAAACCGTGTCCCATCACAGATTCATCGAGCCTTATGCCCCGTTGGGTGAGTTTATCCAATTCATCACCCGCGACACCCGGCCCATCATCGTCGATATAAAGCAAGATCCGTTCCTGCTGACGGGATAGCTGTACGTTCACTCGGCTCTGGGCCCACTTAAAGGCGTTATCTAACAGATTGCCTAGGAGTTCCATGCCGTCTTCACGGTGGATGGGCAGACGCAATATAGTGGGATCGATCTCAAACTCACAACTAATCGACTTATGCCGATGAACCTTATGCAAGGTGTTGGCAAGGCTGTGTAAGTCCCTTGGGATCACCAATTGCGCAGCGGGAAGCATGTCGCCGGTGATCCTTGCCGCGGCGAGCTTACGTTCGACCATTTTATGGATAGCATCCAGCTGTTGCTGTAGGGCAATAGCGGTGTCGGGGTCCCTAAGACCGAGGGCCTCAACCTGCTGCTGCATCACGGCTAATGGGGTTTTCAGCCCATGACTTAAGTTGCCTAAATTATTACGGCTACGCTCAATTTGCTTGGCGGTGTATTCGAGCAGCTCATTGTAGGTTTTGGCTAATGGTTGCACCTCGGGCGGGAGATTATTCAACTCTAATGCGTTGATTTCTCCCTCCTGTAGGCGCGAAAGGGCATGCTGTATATGTTTGACGGGTTTAAAGGATTGTCGCAGGATCAAGAAGATGCCAGCGATCATCGCCACGAGCATCACCAGATTGACCCCAAGCTTAGTACCATAGACCTCGCTAAACACCCGTCTACCGATACTCAGGTCTTGGGCCACTGTGAGGGTCGCGGTCACATTGGCACTGCTGGAATTTAACCCTAGGGACAGCAATTGCATATCATTGTTTTTAGGCCCTTTTGCCTGCCATACTCGGGTTTGCTTGGGGGCTAGGGGCTCGATATCTAACTGCATATCCCACAGGGAGCGGGAGCGAATGATCTCTGTGGGTAAGTTAAGTTGGAAATAGCGGCCCGAATAGGCGGGTTTGTAAAAGCTGGAAAGTTGGCTCTGATCTATGTGGATCTCCCCATTGTTGATATGGGTCGCCAACATAATGTGTTCGAGATCTTCTTCTAATCGATTGATAATAGAGTCGTGGAAGGCTTGGCGCAGCATGGACTCAAACAATATGAGCCCAATAACAGTGCCTAACACTAATAAGCCCGTTAACCATAAACTGAGCTTAGTACGGATCGAGATCATTCAATAATGCCGTGGAAGATATAACCTTGACCACGGCGGGTCTCGATGGCGGTTTTGCCAAGCTTTTTACGCAGATGGGTCACATAGACTTCGACTACATTGCTTTCTTTCTCGTCGTCAAATTGATATAGCTTATCGGTAAGCTGTGCCTTAGATAACAATTTCTTAGGTGACATAAGGAAGATTTTGAGTAGCTTAAACTCCATCGCCGTCAGCTCAAAAATGTGCTCGGCAACTTTCACCGTTTGTTCGGCTTCATCTAAGGTGACGCCGCCATAGCTCAGTTGTTTGCTCGAGGTATTCAAGCGGCCGTGGGCGCGGTGGATCAACGCTTGAATGCGCGCCAATAGCTCCTGTGTATGGAAGGGCTTACCTAAGTAATCATCGGCGCCCGCATTAAAACCTTCGACTTTTTCATGCCATTGGCTGCGTGCAGTTAACATAATGACTGGGGTGCTTATCCCCTGATCACGCCAGCCTTCGAGCAGTTCGAGTCCATTACCATCGGGTAGGCCAATATCTAAGATCACGCAATCGTATTGGGTTTCTTTAATGAGGTAATCGGCTTCGAGCGCTTTATCGGTAATATCGGTCACATAGCCAGCGAGTTTGAGTTGTTTCTCCAGCTCAGTGACTAGCATAGGGTTATCTTCAACGAGTAGCAGTTTCATGTTTTCGACATTCGCTCGGTAATACTATGGAGTGCACGGGTTGGCCATTAGTGGCATCGATGCTCAGATTCACTATTTGGCCGCGCTGAACTTTGATTTGTAAATCATAGCGCCATTTATGATCTTCCTGATAGAGATGGGCGTCAATTAGTTCACCTTGGCAAAATTGGTCCACGACGCTAAGGGCGCCATTGAGCGACAGTATTTGGCCAGAGTTAACTAAGGCCTTAGCCTGATAATGTTCTAATTCAATGGGCTCGGCATAAATTATTGTCGGATGCAGCAGCGTGAACAGACTAAAAAAACAGATAAAAAACAGCCGTTTCATTTGTGCTCCCAATAAAAAATGGCCTAGAGTTTATGCTAGGCCACTTTAATGAAGCAGGCTTAAATCAAGCTGAAGACTAACTTAACGGGTGCCGTAAACCACTATGGTTTTACCGTGTGCTTGGATCAGATTCTGCTCTTCGAGCATCTTTAAGATACGACCTACGGTCTCACGGGAGCAACCGACGATCTGACCAATCTCCTGACGGGTGATCTTAATCTGCATGCCATCGGGGTGCGTCATAGCATCGGGCTGTTTTGCTAAGTGCAATAGGGTTTGGGCAATGCGACCAGCCACATCAAGAAACGCTAAATTGCCGACTTTCTGACTGGTGCTTTGGAGGCGATAGGCCATTTGCGCAGACAGTTTCATCAGAATTTCTGGATTAACTTGGATAAGTTGCTTGAATTTCTTGTAAGAAATTTCAGCAATTTCACAGGCTTGCTTTGCACGAACCCAAGCAGTACGCTCGGCTTGTTCTTCAAATAACCCTAGTTCACCGATAAAGTCGCCTTGATTAAGATACGAAAGGATCATCTCCTTACCTTCTTCATCTTTAATCAATACCGCGACAGAACCTTTTACGATGTAATAAAGGGTGTCTGAGTCTTCACCTGCATGGATAAGGGTACTCTTTGCAGGGTACTTATGAATGTGACAGTGTGATAAAAACCATTCCAAAGTTGGGTCCGGTTTTGGCTTACCAATCAGAGCCATGTTGGTGTTCCTCGATTGATTAAAACGAAAGTAAGGATATTCTAAATAAGCATTTTACGTCAATTAAACAGATAAAAACTTGATGAAAGTCTTAGTTTAGAATGAACGAATAAATGCAATTAACTCTCTAAAATTAGAGTTCATTTTGCTACTTTAGTGATTTAAGTCAACTAAATCGGCGTGAAACTCATTGGATTCACCTAACTCTGTAGAGTGAATCACATCTTAGGAATCCTTTTATAACCGAAATAAAGAAAATGATGACCAATGCGGGGGTTCATTTGGGCTATTTTAGTCTTGTCTGCTTCATTTAGTCGTAGGATAAACACGATTATGGCTCGACTTATGGGCTAAATTCAGGCTAACTTTGTTGTGCGGTTGCTTTTGAAAGAGGTTAGGACGTGAAATACAGACAATGGGTTTTAGGTGCAGGTTTAACTGTAGTCGTTGGACTTAGCACGGCGGCACACGCCTTTTCTATCCCACAACCCGCAAATGAAATTGCGGCGAGTAAATTTGTGCATATTCAAGTACAAGCAGCGCAGGGCGATGCCGATGCCCAATTTTTATTGGGGCTGATGTATCTCTCCGGGCGCTTCGTCGCACAGGAAGTGCCGTCTGGGGTGCATTGGATGTCGCTCGCCGCCGAGCAACAACATGAAAAAGCACAACAAACTCTGGCAGACCTTTCCTTTGAAGGACAGTTAGTTAAGCGTGATTTAGCGGTCGCTGAACATTGGTATAAGACAATGGGCGAACGTGGTAGTCGCTGGGCCCAGTTTCGTTTAGGCTTTATTTATGCTTCTGGGGGGGATGGCGTAGTTCGTAATTGTGGTAAGGCGGTCGAGCAATTTACCCAAGTGGGTGATGATGTCGCCCTAGGTAATGTGGCGTGGATCTTAGCAACTTGCCCAGAAGCCGAATATCGAGATGGCAATAAAGCGGTCGAGTTATCCCTACAGTTGCTCAAAGTGAATGAGAACGATCCGACAAACCTCGATAATCTCGCCGCCGCCTATGCAGAAATAGGGGATTTTGGTGCGGCAATTTCGACACAACAAAAAGCCATCGAAGCATTAAAAATGAGCGCAGAGATCACTAAAACTAACGAGTTTATGCAGCGCTTACAGACCTATGAACAAAAGCGCGCCTACCGTGAAGCCGTTCGTTTGCTAGAATAACCCCTCTTCCGTTGTCGATGAAAGATTGTATAGCCCGGATCCGTTCGGGCTATTTTTTTAGATAAATTCAAGCCTATTTCCCAAGTGGCCAAGTGTGTAGTAGGCGATATTCGACTCCCGATTGAGTGCTCGCCGAATGATATAAATGTAGGGCATCGGGCACTAATACTAGTTCGTGAAAGGGCATATTCGGCAATGAGCTTAAGCAGGTCTCCTGGGCTAGGCTGAGATTTTTGGCCTTTCTAAATAAACTGATATGGGGATGAAAGGCGTGCTCACTCACATGCAGCCCTAAATCGCGCACTATGGCTTGGGTTTGCTCGGCCAATAGGGCTAGCTCTGCGCCAACCTCAGTCCCCTTCAAACAGCAGACCTGTGCCTTTGGCCAGAGGGCGATTTGGTGAAGTCGAACACTCAATCGCGGCTTATCTAATACATCAAGAATATTTATCAACTGTTGGCGTTGGGATTCTGTGACTCTACCGAGAAATGCGAGGGTTAAATGGAAATTGGCAGTCGTGACACCCTTGGCCGTTGGATTAAGGCTGCTGGCTAAGATGTGCTGTAATTGTCCCAGTTGCTGCCGCTGTATTTCCGTCGGCGCAAACCCAAGAAATAATCGCTGTAACAAGTGTTTCTCCTGAGAATCGCAATCTATATCTAAAGAATAAGCTATGCTTTTGTTCGATCGTGCTTTTATTATGCAATGGTATTGGCATACAAGCATTGTTTGTGTGAGCTTCTATACTCAATGCATGGCGATAATACTTTAAATAGCGTTTTAGGTAAGGAAATACCTTTACATGTCAGATGGTTTAACAAATTCACTCCAACAGGCACTGGTGACCATTTTTAGCGAAACACCGCTAGAAACCCTAGAGCAAAATGTTGACCGAGCCCTAGAAACAATCACCCTACAACTCCACTGTGATGGGGTGTTCGTGTTGACTGGTAGCCAATCCCTCGATCATTTACGTACCCGCAATCTTTATTTAAAACCGCAATTTACCCAAGGGCAACAGACCCGAGTCTGGCCCCTGGCGAGAATGCCATTTTTCCGCTCCTTGGTACGCAGTCCCCGTCTGTTAAACCTGCCAGATGTCAATACCTTACCTGCGGATGCGCAGGAGGAGCGAGCCCTGCTAAGGGACTGGCATGTTAAGAGTCTATTGGTATTGCCCCCCGTGGTATTCGGTCAAACTCGGATTGCATTGGGGGCGGTAAATTGCTCCGAATGCTGCGAGTGGAGCGATGAATTTATCCATGAGTTTAACCATGCCGCAGTGATGATAGGCTCGGCCATGGAGCTGACCCGCATTGCCCACGATATGCTGGCGAGTGAGCATAAATACCGTGAAGTGTTTAATCAATTGCCCTTAGCCTGTGCCTTACTCGATAAACATAATCAACTGACGATGTTGAATAAGGTGGCGCAGCAGACGTTACCCGTGCAACACGGTTATGATCTATTTTGCATGGTGCGTGAAGAAGAGCATGCCATGTTAATCGATACCTTACATATGGTGCGCGAGGGAGTACTAGGTCAGGCTTGGTGCGAGTTGCCGCTGAAATCAGTGCATCAACTGGATTGGTTGAGGTTAAGTTTTAGTCAGATCCATGGTGATAGGGACACGCTAGTGATGATTGCCGAAGATGTGAGTGAGAAATATCGTCTAGCCGATGAACTCTCCTTTCATGCCAATTATGATGCGCTGACGGGCTTACCCAACCGCTTGCACTTTGAGGCATTGCTCGACAATCTGTTACAAGCCCGGGACGATATGCCCACCTGCGTGGCCTTTGTCGATGTCGATCAATTTCAAGTCATCAATAATGTCAGCGGCCATCAGGCAGGTGATAAGCTATTGTGTCAACTAGCATTACGCCTTAAACAGCTGGTGCGCAAGGGGGATATTGTCGCGCGCTTAGGTGGCGATGAATTCGGCATTTTAATGCATTATAGCAATGTAGATTCGGCGCAGCATATTGCCACTCGGATCTGTACCCAACTGGCTAATCATGAGTTTGTTTGGGAAAACCGTTGCCATAATGTCAGCGTCAGCATGGGGATCGCTAAGTTCGATAAATCGGCGACGGATATCTATACCGTGATGAGCCAAGCGGACGCCGCCTGTCGTCTTGCGAAGGATCAAGGCCGCAATGGTTGGCACTTATACAGCGCCAAAGATCCCAAAATGACCCGTCTGTACACTGAGATGATGGCCTCAGTGGATATCGTCAGCGCCTTAGCCCTCAATCAGTTCGAACTCTATTTTCAAACAATAGTGCCATTAAATCGTCAGGAATCGGGGCTGCATCTGGAAATCCTGCTGCGGATGGTGCAGGCGAACGGCACTATCGTCTCACCGGCAATTTTTTTACCCGCCGCCGAGCGTTATAACTTAGCCTCTAAGGTCGATCTTTGGGTTATTGATAATTTACTCAAATGGGGAAGTTGTCATTTAGATCTTTGGCAACAGTTGGATTTAGTGTCAGTCAATCTGTCCGCGACTTCCTTAGGGGACAGCGAGTTTATGGGTTGGCTCGAAATGCGACTGATGACCGAACCTGAGCTGGTGGACAAACTGTGCATCGAGATCACCGAGACGGCCGCCGTGAGTCAGTTAGATCAAGCGACTAAACTGATTGAGGTCCTGCGTCCTCTCAAATGTAAGTTAGCCCTCGATGACTTTGGTGCGGGTTTTTCAAGTTTTGCTTACCTTAAGCGTCTGAACGTGGATTTTGTCAAAGTGGATGGCCAGTTCGTGATTAACATTTGTGACGATCCCGCCGATCAGGCCATAGTCAAAGCGATCTGCCAACTAGGGCAAGATATGGGTTTCGATGTGGTTGCCGAGTTTGTGGAATCCCAGCAAATAGGCCTTAAATTACAAGCCTTAGGTGTGGACTATGCCCAGGGGTATGCCATCAATAAACCCATGCGGTTATCTGAATTGCACTCGGGGCTGAGCCAACCTTGGTTACTGCCCCAGGATACCTTAGCGGCCTATATCAACCTTTAATCAGGATTCGGTCGGTGCAAAATGGTACTTAAGGCCGATTCTTAGTACACTGGCGGCCTATTTTGGCCTTAGACGTCTGAGCTTTGAACTCTCTACCTATTCATTCTCTGTTAGCGCCGCTGCGCGCCACTTTTTCGACCCACGCCCAAGTGATCCTCGAGGCGCCAACGGGGGCGGGTAAATCTACCGCTCTGCCGCTGGCTATGCTCGATTGGCCTGAAATTCACGGGCGAATTTTAATGTTAGAACCGCGCCGAGTCGCTGCCCGCAGTGTGGCGCATTATATTGCCAGTTGTCGACAACAGAGCGTCGGGCAAGAGGTTGGCTATAGAGTCCGCGGTGAGTCAAAGGTCAGTAGTAACACAAGGTTAGAGATAGTCACCGAAGGTGTATTGACTAGGATGATCCAGCAAGATCCCGAGTTAACTGGGGTTGAAATGATCATTTTTGATGAGATCCACGAGCGGCATCTCACGACCGACTTAGGCTTGGCCCTCGCCCTCGAAGTGCAAAGCTCCCTGAGGGACGATTTAAAGATATTAGCCATGTCGGCAACCCTATCTGGGCTGGCACTCGGTGAGCTTATGCCCGCCGCGGCGATTCTGCAGAGTGAAGGGCGCAGCTTTCCCGTTGACCTTGAATATCGCCCCGTACCCAGCCAACAGCTGTGGTTAGATCATCTTTGCCGCTGCGTGCTCGAGTTAGTCGGCTCGACAAGTGCTAGTGATCATCACGATGTATTAGTGTTTTTACCCGGTAAGGCGGAAATCCTGAAGTCGGCGCAGTATCTGCGTGAACGGCTCGATAGCGCGACTTTTTTAATTTGCCCCCTCTATGGTGAACTCTCGGGGGCCGAGCAGGATAACGCTATTCGAGCATCGCAGGCGGGGAAGCGTAAAATTGTCCTATCGACAAACGTAGCTGAGTCGAGTTTAACCATCGAGGGTATAGGTTTTGTTGTCGACAGTGGTTATAAACGCCAAGCAAGCTTTAACCCTAAAACCGGTGTGACCCGCTTAAGTCTTAAACGGATAAGTCAAGCCTCGGCGACGCAGCGCGCAGGCAGGGCCGGGCGTTTAGCTGCGGGTGTGTGTATTAGATTATGGAGCCAAGAAGAACAAGGGCGGATGTTAAAGGCCGATGAGCCCGAAATTTGCCAGGCGGATCTGGTCTCTATGGCCCACGATTGTGCCTATTGGGGGGCAAAATCCTTTAGTGACATGATGTTATTAACGCCGCCGCCCAGTGTGAATGAAGCCCTAGCCTGGCAATTACTGCAGCGTTTAGGCATGGTCGATGCCCAACATAAACTGACCGCCCACGGTAAGGCCGCCTATGAGCTAGGTTGCCATCCCCGCCTCGCCCATATGTTGTTGGTCGCTACATCCCTCAATGAAACCGAGCTAGGCAGTTTAGCCTGTTTGCTTGCGGGGGTTTTAGAGGCGCGAGGATTACCTCGAAAGGGCGCAGATATGCTGAATTACCTGCACTTTGCCTGCCAGGGGCAAGCGGGGCAACAGGCAAAACAATGGCAGAAGAAGTTAGGATTGACCGCAGACTTATCTAAGGTTGCAACCCAAGCTCACCACAGCGATGTGGGATTATTGTTGGCCTTAGCCTATCCAGATCGCATCGCTAAAGCTCGCGGGGTTGAGGGTTATCAACTAGCCAATGGCACTGGCGTCGTGCTGGCGGCCGAAGATGCGCTGTCGCAAACACCTTGGCTGGTGGTGGCGGATTTTCAAGAAACCGAAGGCAGAAACGCAGGGCGGATCTATTTGGCGGCCAAGCTAGAGCCCAGTTTATTTGATGGGACATTGAAATCCTTGCTCGAGCCGAGCGAACAATGCGGTTGGGACGAAACTAAGGGGCGGGTAGTTGCCGAGCGGCAGTTTAAGATCGGCCAAATTGTCATAAAATCTGAGGTCATAGCCAAACCTGAACGCCCGCAAATTATTGCCGCATTACTGAATTACATTCGTCAGCAAGGTTTACAAATCCTCAATTGGAACGCTAACTTAGAGCAATTCCAGTCTAGGATCCAACTGGCGAGGACGTTAGAGGCTAACGCAGATTGGCCCGATATAAGCGATGCAGCGCTCTTGGAAAGCCTTGAAACATGGCTGGCGCCATACCTCGAAAATGTGAATAATCTGCCGCAATTACAGAAACTCGATTGCTTTAGCTTTGTCGCAAATAGGCTGAGTTGGCAGCAACAACAGGCGCTCGACGCCCTATTGCCGACCTCATGGCCGTTAGCGACGGGGACTTTTGCGCCGATAGTGTATGAGGCATCGGGTCGAGCCTTACTTAGGGTAAGATTGCAGGAAACCTTTGGCATGGCCCAAAGCCCAATGCTTGCACAGGGGAAACTGAAGGTGACCATGGAGTTATTGTCACCCGCCCAGCGCCCCTTAGCCCTAACGGCGGATTTAGCCAGTTTTTGGCAGGGTCCCTACGTTGAAGTGAAGAAGGAAATGCGCGGCCGATATCCAAAACATTTATGGCCGGATGACCCCGCGAATACCTTACCTACAAAATTTACCAAGAAAAAAACCTTGGGTTTATCCCAGTCATAGCGTTTAGACTGCTTTGATTAACAACACTGGCGTGTTGTGTCTGTGACTGAAGCCTTTAATGCCATAATGATGAAGTAGATATGACAACTAAGACGACAAAAAAAACACCTGCCCAGCGCCAAACTAAGCGTAACCGCGGATTGTTTGGACGGATCTGGTCGCTCACTTGGAAGCTCGCCTTGGTCGGGCTGGCTGTGGTGACCTTCTACAGTATTTACCTCGACCAAGTGATTGCCCGAAAATTTGAGGGGCAAAAATGGCATCTCCCCGCCCAAGTCTTTAGTCGCTCTATGGCCCTGTATCCCGGTGCCGCCGTGAGTCATCCTCAGTTGATGGCGGAACTTAAGCTATTGGGTTATCGCAAGGTCGCTAATCCCCGCCAGGTCGGTGAATTTTCGGCATCGAGTACCCGTATCGAACTATGGCGCCGACCATTTTTGCACCCAGAGGGCGATCAAGCCGAGCAAAGGGTGATGATTAGCTTCGATAGTGACGGCGTTAGCTCGGTGGCGCGCATGGAAGATAAACGCCAGTTGGCGGTATTCCACCTCGAGCCCGTGCTGCTCGATAGAATTATCGCCGGTGATGGTGAGGACCGACTATTTGTCCCCACAGATGAAATGCCAAAACTCATAGTGCAGGCACTATTGCTGGTGGAAGATCGGAGTTTTTACGAACACCACGGGGTGAATCCCTTTGCCATCGTTCGCGCCGCCTTTGTTAACTTAAGTGCAGGGCGCACAGTGCAGGGGGGGTCGACTCTCACCCAGCAGCTGGCGAAAAACTTCTTCCTCTCGAGTGAGCGCTCCCTACTGCGCAAGGTGCGGGAAGCCTTAATGGCGGTGATTATCGATTTCCGTTATAGCAAAGATGAAATCCTCGAAGCCTATTTGAATGAAGTTTATATGGGGCAGGATAAATCCCGCGCCGTCCACGGTATGGGGCTGGCGTCGCAGTTTTATTTTGGACGCCCAATCGGTGAATTAACCATGCCACAGCAAGCATTTTTAGTGGCGGCCATTAAGGGGCCTTCCTATTACAACCCGTGGAAATACCCAGAACGTAGCCAAGAGCGGCGGGATCTTGTGCTGCGTCTATTGATGGAGGCGGGCGAGTTGAATACGGCTCAATATAAAGTTGCAGTCGAGTCGCCGCTGGGGTTACGTAATCAGAATAAACCCGTGCATCAAAAGTTACCCGCCTTCTATGCGTTGGTAAAACAAGAACTGGTTGAGCGTTACGGCGATGCGCTACTGAAACAGTCAGGGGTAAAAATCTATACGACCCTCGATCCTATGGCCCAGGAAGCAGCAGAAAAAGCCGTGACTCAAACCTTTAAAAGCTTAGATAAAGGCAACAAATCCCTGCAGATAGGTATGGTTGTCACCGATAAATACACGGGGGGCATTGCGGCCATGGTGGGGGATAAAACCCCTGGATTCGATGGTTTTAACCGTGCGGTAGAAATTCGTCGCCCCATTGGCTCATTAATTAAGCCCTTTGTCTATGCGACGGCGCTGACACCCAACAGTCAGTTCACCCTAGCGACGCCGCTTAAGGATCAACCTATCACCTTGAAGAATGAGCAAGGTAAGACGTGGTCGCCGCAGAATTTTGATAAGTCCTTTAGTGGCCAAGTGCCGTTGTTAACGGCGTTAAAGAAATCGATGAATGTGCCAACGGTTAATCTCGGGATTGCGGTCGGTGTCGGGGCGGTGGCGACGACGCTGGCGAAATCGGGCTGGGAAGAACCCCTAAACGAGTACCCATCTATGTTATTAGGGGCGGTAAATGGCTCGCCATTAATGGTGGCACAGGTCTATCAAACCCTTGCCGATAATGGAACTTACCGCAAACTCACGACAGTCACCGCCGTGCTCGATAGTCATAATCAGCCCTTACCTGTGACCCGGTTAGCGAAGGAACAGGCGATAGCTCCAGAGACGGATTTTCTGGTGCAATATGCGATGCAACAGGTGGTGCGCTCAGGGACGGCGACCCGGTTAGGCAATGCCTTCCCGGGAGTGGCCCTTGCGGGTAAAACCGGCACCAGTAATGACAGCCGTGATTCTTGGTTTGCCGGATTTGATGAACGTAACGTGGCCGCCATTTGGGTTGGACGGGACGATAACGGAAAAACCAGCCTCTATGGCAGCAGCGGCGCTATGGCCGTTTATCAGTCTTTCTTAAATGAGCGTCCGCCCATTGGCTTACGCTCTATTCCTGTGGCTGGAGTCGTACAAGGTTATTTTGACCGCGATACTGGGATAGCGAAACAAGCGGGTTGTAGCAATGTTGAGGCATTACCAGCGTTAAGAGGCTCCTACAATCCGGCGGCAAACTGCGGCGAGCCATTGCAATGGTGGCAGAAAATTTTAGGCCAATAAGTTGCAATAAGCAATTGAAAATCAGTGAATAAATGAGTCGACCTATGGCGTAGGTCCTAAAGCCTTTGCCATGGGTCGCAACCTCGAGGATGTGAACATGATATATAAAACCGCCGCCGCAGTGCATATTTTAGTCAAGCACAAAGAACAGGCGGAAGACATTATCAAGCAATTGAATAATGGGGCTAATTTTGCGGCACTGGCGAAGCGTTTCTCCTCTTGCCCTTCGGCGAAAAAAGGCGGCGATCTAGGCGAGTTTAAAAAAGGCCAAATGGTGCCTCAATTCGATAAGGTCGCATTTTCGGGGGAATTATTAGTCCCGCATTTAGTGAAAACTAAGTTTGGCTGGCATGTGGTTAAGGTACTCTATCGAACATGATATCGGTGCGATCCTAGCTCAAGCGGTTTATGTTTTATCAGCTGTAATGCTTTTAAGAAAATGCATGCCATTGGCTATCCAATCTAAGAGCTGCGCCTCTGCCATCGGGGGGGAGATAAGATCCTAAAACGATCAGTACATTGAGTACAACGATGACAAAAATGAGCCTGGGCAGCATAGGCGAAACACTCTCTCGATCCTGTTTTTTCATTTTTAGCTGCGGCTCACAGTGTTGATGGTTATTGGTTGGAAAGGTAATTGATGTCTTGGGTTAAGCCTCGCTCCTTAAAGCTAGTCCAGTGCCCCCATGCTAGCAAATTAAATGTTATTAAAATGTACATATTTGTAACGGCGTGGTTTTACTCTGTGTTTGGTATAGGGTTTTGAGCAGCCAATTACTTGATAGTCATGTTGATAGGTCCGCATTGTGTTGATTTTCACGGTAAGGAAATTATGCCTAATTGGAGGTTATATGCGGTTTTGCCGAGTGGTTGATTCTATTGTTTGTTTAACGTGAGATACAAAAAATGGGAAAGATGCTATCTAGGAGATAAGTGCTAAATAGTAGTTCCGAATTGTAGATCACTTTATAGAACGAGCAGGGTATCGGTAAGCTGGCCCTCTGCGCTAGGAATGGTGCGGTGGAGCCTTCAGGGACGTTTCTTGTGAGATCAGGAGCCGGTGTGTCCGTGTGCGATACCCTGCGATGTAGTATAATTAGGATAAATTATTTAGGACGTTAGCTGGCAATACAAATTTTCAGTCTTGCAAGACAAATGGAGATTCCAATGAAAATCAGATATATGGAAAGTGTTAGGATAGCGACTCTTATTTTTATGATGGGTGCCTTTGCAGCACAGGCACAGTCTGCACCGAAAATGAAGATGGTCACAGATATCCCTCCCGGCATAGAGATCCCGGATAAGGTGGATACGCGACTAGGCACCCTGAAGTTTTTTGATGGTTTTCCGGATAAAGAAACCGTTGCTAAGGTTTACGACAACCTCGACTTTCAACGTGCAGTGCAAGCATATTTACTGGCATTAGCCCCTGTAAATATGGCTGGGCTACGCGAAGGATTACTGAGCGTTGGCCCTGCCAATATCACGATCCCGACATTTGAAACCAACATGAATTCCCGTTCGATTTTTCTCACGGCCAACGCCACCACTCCCTACACATGGATTTGGATCAATCTGCATGACGGTCCGCTGGTGGTCGAAGTACCGCCCATGACACTGGGTATGATTGATGACTTCTGGTTCAAGTATGTAACTGACATCGGCATCGTCGGCCCGGACAAGGGCAAGGGAGGCAAATACCTGCTGCTGCCGCCGGGATACAATGGAGAAGTGCCTGCTGAGTACATGGCTGTGCGTGTTCCTACATTCGAGTCGATTCTCGTCTGGCGCAACATGCCAGTGAAAGGGGATATCAAGCCCGCCATTCAGAGCCTGCACAACAACACTCGCATTTACTCCTTGTCGCAAGCCGCTAAACCGCCAGCCAACATCTTTGTTAACGTGTCCAACCGAGATTTTTCCACAGTGGCACCAGCCGACTACCAATTTTGGGAGCTTCTCGACTACGTCGTTCAGAATGAACCCGTCGAGTCGCTTGATCCGGTCACCTTAGGTTTTTTTGCTTCTATAGGTATAGAGAAGGGCAAACCATTCGCGCCAGATGATCGCATGAAGAAGATACTGGCCGAGGCGGCTGCGGTGGGTGACGCCACTGCGCGGACGTTGACCTATCAGAGTCGCATACCTGAAGCCTTTTACTACCCGAACAGCACTTGGCGGCAATGGCTCGGCGGATACAAGTTCGAGTCGCAACCCGGTGTAGCCCATCTCGATGCCGCCGCTTTCTTTTACTTCTATGCAACTGGTGTGACGCCAGCAATGGAAGCCAAGATGATTGGACAAGGCTCCCAATATGCCGTCGGAATCGTGGATTCTCAAGGTAATCCACTGGACGGTGGCAAGACCTATCGACTGCATGTGTTGCCTAATGCTCCGGCAAAGGACTTTTGGTCTGCAATCGTGTACGACAACCAGACCCGTTCAATGCTTCAGACCAGTCAAGACTTTCCACAGGTGAGCAGTTTGGACAAGAGCTTGGTGGTCAACAAGGATGGTTCAGTGGACGTGTATTTCGGACCGAAGGCTCCGACCGGGATGGAACACAACTGGATTCAGACCATTCCCGGCAAAGGCTGGAATATGCTGTTCCGGCTATACGGCCCACTCGAACCTTGGTTCGACAAAAGTTGGAAGCTGAGCGAAATCGAACTGATGAAGTAGCTTAGTCGTCAGCGAACCATCAGGTTCAGTGGCGGGCAGTCTGCCGCTGCTGAACCTGAACGCCATACACTAGCCCACCGGCAAGCAAGCAGAGGCGTACCATCAATAATCATCGTTGTTGAATTTTCCTGTTATAGCATCACGCCATAGTGAAACTGTCTCTATAAATCACACATAAAGTCTACCATTGAAAAACTACATTTTTCATGAGACTTGATGCAGATCACAAAATCATCATTAACTAACGTGATACATGACATATATTCTTATTTTATAGCCACTGTGAGCTAAATATTACAGTGTAATTTATTTGGTGTGTTGGAAATATATCTGTATATAAATTCACAATATTTATATTGGGTTGTTCTAATGGCTACATACTGAGTTTTTTGCATTCGTATCAATGCATAAAAGGGATTTAATTTTATGAAAGCGAGCAAGGTTGCGTCAATTGTTTCTTTGATGATATTTATGACAGCATTTAACGTTAATGCTGGGGGCCTTTACTTGTATGAGATCGCGACTGAGGATCTTGGGCTGGCGGGTGCAGGAATGGCCGCTAGAGCACAAGATGCTAGTACTGTCGTTAGCAACCCTGCAGGCATGATGTACCTGGATGGCAATCAACTGACTGTCGGGGGGCAATTGCTCTATGGAAACCTAGACTATGATGTAGAAGATGAGCGACTTGAAGATGGCGGTAACGCAGTTGGTGCCTTGCCTGCTGCTAGTCTCTTTTATAGCCATAGCGTCAATGAACGCTTACGGTTAGGTGTCGGTTTGTATGGCAACTTCGGGCTAAGCCTTGGATTTAATGATGACTGGGCTGGACGCAATCTCGTCAAGGATTCAACCATGATGGGGCTGACCTTACAACCCGCCATGGCCTATAGCCTAAATAATCAATGGGTTTTAGGAATTGGTGTAGGTATTAATTATGGTATTTTTTCACTGACCCGTGATAGAGCAAATGGTGTAGGTGAAGTTGAGCAGAACGATCATGACTGGGCTGCCAACCTACGCTTAGGCCTTCTCTATACACCATCCGAACAAACCCGTATTGGACTGACCTACACCTCAGCCGTTAAGTATGACTTCAATATCAATGCTACAGGCAATCTCCCGATTAGCGGAGAGGAGTGGCAGATACCAATCAATACCTCTGTCAATGCACCTCAACAGATAATGTTAAGTGGTTTCCAACAACTGAATACGCGGTGGGCTTTACTGGGGGATCTCGGTTGGCAAGACTGGAGCAATTTTAGCAAAATGGACACTACTGTAGGTAACAAGCAAGTTGCATCTATACTTCACCTACAAGATACCTGGCATGCCGCTGTTGGTATTCAGTACCAAATATCACAGGTGACACGGATAAATACGGGGGTTGCTTACGATACAAGTATGTATCAAGACCAAATGAATACTTCTTTCCTGATGCCTGCCGGTGACACTTGGCGACTTGGTATCGGTGTGCAACAGGAGCTGGGTATTACTTCGTCAGTTGGTGCTGCCTTTGAGTATCTCATGAGCGAAGATGCTAACGTGAGCTCCCCTGCTGTATTAGCTGGTCGTTATCATGATCCCAACATGTTCTTTTTTGCGATCAACTATAATCAGCGCTTTTGATTACCTTAAACATGAGTCGATTAGATTCAGCACAAGCAGTCCACTGTGCCAAGTGTCCCTTACTCAAGGTGTGTGCTAATTGGGAGTTGGAAGGTATTTATGAGTCAATCTAAACAAGATATACAAAAGCTAGGGTTGCATCTTATGGCAAAGCCAGTGGGGCCAATTTGCAATCTGGAGTGTCATTACTGCTTTTATCTGGAGAAACGTGAGCTCTATCCAGAAAGACAACATTTTTCCATGAGTGATGAGGTGTTGCGTGCCTATATAGAACAAAATATTCGTCACGAACCAAGCCTAGAAGTGCTGTTTACCTGGCAGGGTGGGGAGCCTATGCTGCGAGGGCTGAATTTTTACCGGCGAGCTTATGCTTGGCAACAAGAACTGGCTGGCGCCAAGACCATTCGTAATTCCATACAAACCAATGGCGTACTATTGGATGAAGAGTGGTGTGAGTTTTTGGCCGAAGCTGGGTTTATGGTAGGTATCAGCCTCGATGGCCCTCAGGCCATACATGATCGAGATCGTGTGGATAAGAAGGAGCGACCGACATTCGATGCCGTTATGAAGGGACTTGAACTACTGAAACGCTTCAAGATTGAGTTCAATGTGCTGGTTACCGTCACTAGCAGTGTGGCCGAGCAGCCATTAGCAGTGTATCAGTTTTTAAAGCAACAGGGTGTGACACATATCCAGTTCAATCCAGTAGTAGAGCGAATACCTTCGAACGATGATCTAGCTTTGGGATTAACCTTTGCGACACCGCCGAAACTAGATGAGAACAACCTGTTGCGCCCTACACTCATGATGACACCGCACAGCGTATCTCCCCATGCTTACGGTCAGTTTTTGATCGCTATTTTTGATGAGTGGATCCGTCAGGATGTCGGTACAATTTATGTGATGAATTTCGAATGGGCGTTGGCTTCTTGGTTGCAATTGCCCTCCACCATTTGCTTGTTCGCCAAAAATTGCGGAAATGCACTAATAGTGGAACATAATGGTGATGTCTATTCTTGTGACCACTTCATGTATCCAGACTACCTGTTGGGCAATTTACAACAGAGTACACCACAACAGATGGCTGATTCTCAGCAACAGCGGGCTTTTGGCCAAGCCAAGTCAACTACCTTACCTGATGAGTGTCGTCAGTGCGATTACTTATTTGCCTGTCACGGTGAATGTCCAAAAAATCGGTTTGTAATTGCCCGTGATGGTAAACCAGGACTCAACTATCTCTGCCCAAGCTACAAAAGTTATTTCCAACATTTAACTCCCTATTTGAATGCAATGGCCAAGTTGGTCAGCCACAACTTGCCCGCATCCATGGTCATGGATGCACTGAATGGACCCCTAGTGATCCCGTTATCAGATAGAGAAGTGAGCTAAATAAACTAGTTGGTGTGATTGAGGAGCATCCATATTACGTAGTTGTCGATGTATCTCCTCCATTATGTATAAATAGAAGGAGTTTAAAAATGAAAAAAAATGCCATGTACGGCGCCATAGGACTAGCACTAAGCGGCACCTGTGCAACTGGTGCACAGGCTCAGGCCGAACCGGATCGAACTGTACTACCCATCCATGAACCTGAAGCGGAACGAAGCAAAGTCCTAGACGTCCGTGATGCAACACCACCAGAACGGTTTCAGGTAAAGGCTCCGGTTGGCGCACCCAACGTCTTGATTATTCTCATTGATGATATGGGCTTTGGTCAATCAGGTGCGTTTGGCGGCCCTATTCACATGCCCACCGTTGAACAGTTGGCAAAGAGTGGCTTGCGTTACAACCAGTTTCATACCACAGCTCTCAGTTCCCCAACCCGTGCAGCCTTATTGACAGGACGAAATCACCATACCACCAATACTGGTTCCATCATGGAAACTTCAACCGCATTTCCTGGAAATACAGGCCAACGTCCGCAGAGTGTGACGCCATTAGCAGAGATGCTGCGGCAAAATGGCTATGCCACAGCACACTTTGGTAAAGATCATGAAACTGCGGCTTGGGAAGTCAGTCCATCAGGTCCAACGGATCGTTGGCCGACCAGAAATGGCTTTGATAAGTTCTACGGTTTTATCGCGGGTGAAACTAATCATTGGGCTCCATCCATTTACGAGGATATGACGAAGATCGAACCGCCTCATGACCCAAAATATAACTTCATGACTGATATGACTAATCAATCGATAAAGTGGATGCGCTCAGTTAAGGCATTGACTCCTGACAAACCCTTTTTTATCTATTTTGCTCCAGGTGCAACTCATGCGCCGCACCATGTTCCTAAAGAATGGATTGCCAAATATCATGGAAAATTTGATCAGGGATGGGACAAGTTACGAGAAGAAACTCTGGCTCGCCAAATAAAACTGGGGGTTGTACCAGTTGGTACAGCATTACCGCCTAAACCAGCCGCAATCAAAGACTGGAATGCGCTCAGTGCAACAGACAAAAAGCTGTTTGCTAGACAGATGGAGGTTTTTGCAGGTTTTGCTGAATATGCTGATACAGAAGCTGGTCGTCTGGTCAAATCAATTGAAGATATGGGGCAACTTGATAACACGCTGATCTTCTACATGGTAGGTGATAATGGTGCTAGTGCCGAAGGTGGCGCCAATGGCATGTTTAATGAGATGACCTATTTTAATGGGGTGCAGGAAAAGACAGAAGATATTATAAAACACTTCGATGAGTTAGGTGGGCCATCGACCTATAACCATTATGCCGCCGGTTGGGCTATTGCGGGTAATACCCCATTTGCTTGGGCCAAGCAGGTTGCTTCTAACTATGGCGGAACACGCAATGGTCTGGTTGTGCATTGGCCAAAGGCTGTGCGTCCGAAGGGAGAGACCCGTTCCCAGTGGCATCATGTCATTGACGTAGCACCGACAATATTGGCAGCAGCCAAATTACCAGAGCCCAAAGAGGTGAACGGGATAAAACAAACACCGATGGAAGGTGTTAGTATGCTAGCAACGTTTAACGATGCTAACGCTGCTGATACTCATACAACTCAATATTTCGAGATATTTGGGAACCGTGCCATTTATCATGACGGTTGGTATGCAGGAACTATTCACCGAGCGCCTTGGGAAAGTAAGGTTCGGGCCGCACTGGACAGTGATAAGTGGGAACTCTACGATACTCGTTCAGATTTCAGTTTGGCTAACGATCTCGCTACAAGTAATCCAAAAAAACTTAAGGAAATGCAAGCGTTATTTATGGTTGAGGCAGAAAAATATCATGCTTTACCAATTGATGATCGTGGTGTTGAGCGAGTTAATGCTGCCCTTGTAGGCCGCCCAGACCTAATGGCTGGACGTACCTCCTTAAGTGTTTATTCAGGCATGGTCGGCATGTCCGAGAATGTATTCATCAATGTCAAAAACCGCTCCCACGAGATTACGGCTGACTTGGAGATCCCATCAACGGGGGCTAATGGCGTGATACTCGCACAAGCTGGTCGTTTTGGCGGCTGGAGTCTTTATCTAAAGGATGGCATACCCACTTATAGTTATAACTTCCTTGGTCTGCAACGCTTTACTATCGGTGCTGATAAACCACTCCCGAAAGGCAAAGTTAATTTGCGTTATGAGTTCACTTATGATGGAGGCGGACTCGGTAAGGGGGGGATTGCTAAAATTTTTGCCAATGATAAACAAGTTGCTGAAGGACGTATTGAGCGGACTCAGCCGATGATATTCTCTGCCGATGAAGGCGCCGACGTTGGCTTAGATGGAGAAACTCCTGTTGTTGAAAATTATGGTGTTCCAGCTCCATATAAATTTACTGGTATTATTAATAAGATAAACATCATATTAAAAGATATGCCTGTTGCGGATAAAACTATGGCGGCAGAGGGGCAAGCTACAGTCTCTCTACAGAAAGCGTTGGCAAACTGAGTTTGCATATTATATACAGAGGCCATGGAATAATCATGGCCTTTTATTTGTGTGCCGTGACAGTCAATATCTGTTGACTATGTTGGTCGCAGATAACTTGGAGTGGAGGTGTAAGTCCTTTACACACCCGGCAAGGGGATTCACCAAGACACCAGAGTGGTATTGATTAGATCGGGGCGGTTCCGAACCCGAACACATCCGGGTAAGGTTGCTTCTGGGCAACCGCCTTCACAATTTTGCTAATAACATCCAAAGTTGACAATCTGTGTTTTTTTGAACGCTTTCAACACCGACAGTGATCATAACTTTCTTTATATTAACAATAGGTTGGTGAATGGATACGGCTAATTAGGTTTCGTTTGTTTCACGATGAAGTCTGGTTGGTACTGTTTATTGATGCCTAGAGTGTGTTTACTCTGGGCTATCAAAATGGGGTTGATGCTCTCTAGCTAGGGCATAAGTGGTTTACACACTTTTGTACATTTTCTCATGTCTATATGATTTATCATCCTTGAAATAACATTAACTAAAACTAATAAATTATTAAGATGCTATCTATAATTAAGGTGTTATCACCACTTCATCCGCATAAAAGCTCATAGGGTAGCATTAATGAGAAATAATCAACCGGTGAGTCTAGTAGAAAAAACCTTTGATAGCAGAATCCATCTGATTTCAGTCACGGATCTCAATGGCAATATTACGGATTGTAATGATGCCTTTGTTGATATTAGTGGGTTTGAAAAACATGAGCTAATAGGTCAGCCCCACAATATAGTGCGCCATCCGGATATGCCGCCAGAAGCATTCAGGATCATGTGGAGCCATCTGAAAAATGGCAAACCCTGGATGGGATTAGTGAAGAATCGCCGCAAAAATGGGGATTTTTATTGGGTTGACGCTTATGTCACGCCAGTGACCGAGCGTGGTAAAATCGTGGGCTTTGAGTCTGTCCGTAGTTGCCCAAAGCGAGAAGATGTCAAGCGTGCCGAAAAACTGTATTCACGGTTCAAACAAGGTAAAGCCGAGGCGAAACAGATTCCATCATGGGTTGGATATCTGTTGCTTGTCGTTATGCTAGCGATGTCGCTGCTACTGCATATGCTTGGCAATACTCAGATTGGTTTCGCTATCGCAATTGTCTGTCCACTGATCTTTGCATTGTGGGTATATAAAGAAAAAATATCGACCCAGAACTCTTTACAAGGTTTACTGAGTAAAAGTTTTAGTCATCCACTAGCGGCAAAGAGTTATACTGATGACCCATTAGATTTAGGCCTGCTCAAAGTCGGTATTATAAGCCAACAGGCTCATATGAATACTGTTATTACTCGGATAGAAAATGCCGCAGAAAATGTTGCTAGAGAATCTAGGGCTGGGGATAAGCTCACTCAAAAAACCTCTGCCGATATTGAACGTCAACAATCTGAGACTCTTCAAGTCGCCACCGCAATGAACGAAATGACGATGACTATTGCTGAGGTGGCTAAACACGTGTCTGAAACGGCAACCCATGCCGATACCGCCAATGCGCTGGCGATACAGGGTAATCAAGTTGCAGATCTCACTCGCTCATCAATTGAAAAATTAAAAGATATTGTTTCGGCTATTAGCAGCTCGGTATCTGAGGTCGCCGATGAGACAAAGCGAATAGCTAGTGCAGCGCAAATGATCGAACAAATCGCCGAGCAAACGAATTTACTCGCGCTTAATGCTGCGATAGAGGCGGCTCGTGCGGGGGAACAGGGGCGTGGTTTTGCTGTGGTTGCCGATGAAGTCAGAAACCTCGCTAAGCGTACCCAAGAATCAACCCATGAAATCTATGGGATTGTTAGCGGTCTGACAAAGAGTGCACAAGATGCGGTTTTAACTGCTGATTTAGGCACTCATGCGGCAGCTGAAGGTTTGGATAAAGTGTTGGAAAATGCGCAGATGTTAAGCGGAATTTCAGTGGCCGTACGCCAAATTGCGGATATGTCCACTCAAATGGCATCGGCGGTCGAGGAGCAAGCACATGTTGCCGAAGACATCAACCGTCAGGTCGTTAGCATCTCGGATTTAGCTAGTGAGAGTGCCATGAGTGCCAAAGACACTGCCCAGGCAATAAACACATTACTGAATGTCTCGGACGATTTGCATGAGCTGGTGGTGCGTTTTCGTAGATAACGGCCCTTTTCAAATGATGGTTCAAATGAGATAGATGGTGAATCGATGAGCGAAGTTCGATGACTTTGGCACAGGCTATTCCTCGCTGCATTATCTCACTAAGCTGCCGATCAACACGCTCAAGATTGACCGTTCATTTGTCGACCGTATGCTTCAGAGCCCTGAAGATGCCAGCGTCGTTAAGACGATTCTTTCCTTAGCGACCAGTCTGGGACTCGATGTGGTCGCCGAAGGTGTTGAAACCGAAGCCCAATTTATGTTTTTGAAGCAACAGCATTGCTCGCACTTCCAAGGCTATCTGTTTTCTAAACCCGTCAGTCCCGAGCATTTACCCGAAGATGAAACTGTCGCCGTCTAGTCTACAGGTAATACCAATATTGCTAATTAACAACTCCTCGTTATGCCCAAGGGCATCACTCACAGCCCCCTGTGTTGCAATTATTTTCAAATGTATCCATAAGTTAGATTAATTGTTAGTAATTCGTACAATTTTGGACAGTTTGTGTTCGTTTTCTGACGTAGGCTAATGCGGTTGGGCAACTATAACCTCTAAATTTACGCCCGTCAGGAGAACATAATGAAATTAAAATCCTTAACCGTGGCCACCTTAGCCGCACTTTATGGTGCGGGTATGGCTGTCTCAATTGAGGCGCGGCCCGTTACCCCATCTTTGACGGCAAGTGCCGTTGGCTCGCAGGGCACATTAAAGCAGATCCCTGCAGATCAGCTTAACCGTGTCAAAGGCACGAGTAGCAGTAAACCACAACAACAGGGCAGACATAGCGTTATTCCTGGGGGCGTAAACCAACAAATAAATGCCGCATCCAGTCGCAATAAGTTTATAGCCGAACCCGAGCGTACCGGTGAAGATGTTTATATTGTGCGTCTTAAAGATTTGCCTATTGCGACTTATGATGGTCGTGTTAAGGGTTATCAAGCCACTGCAAAAAGCGCGATTAAGGAAGAGTTGGTTCAACAAGCGAGTGGTGCTGCTAGCACTAAATCGAGCCGCCAATCTCAGCAAATCAATGTGGCTCAAGCCGATGTTGAAGGGCTTAAGCAATCACGGGTGGCGAGTTATAAAAACTACTTGATGTCCAAGCAAGATTCCGTGGTGCAGCAAGCTAAAGCTATTGGCGTTCGTTCCAATGTCCGCGCTAACTTTACTACTGCGCTCAATGGCTTCTCAATGACGATGACTCAGGCACAGGCTAAGCAATTAGCCAGTTTGCCTCAGGTTGAATTTATCCATCGTTCGACCATGCAACAGATCCAGACCGATCGCGGTCCCGCTTTCATTGGTGCCGACCAAGTATGGGCTGGCAACACCTCAGTGAACTTACCCTACAAGGGTGAGAAAATGGTTGTCGGTATTATCGATACTGGCATTAACACTGACCATGTGGCTTTTGCTGACATAGGTGGCGATGGCTACGATCACATTAATCCTCTGGGTAGCGGTAAGTATCTAGGGGATTGTGCTACGGGTAAATTAACCTGTAATGACAAGTTAATCGGTGTGTATAGCTGGCCCGTGATTACCGATGAGTACCAAGGATTAGCGCCTGCGACCGGTGAAGATTATCAAGGCCACGGCAGTCATACCGCCGGTACTGCTGCGGGTAACTATATTGAAAATGTACCATTACTGGCGGGCTCTTTGGGTGACGGTGATGGTGAGCCAATGGGCTTTAATTTTGAATCAGCATCAGGAGTTGCCCCCCATGCCAATATTATTGCCTATCAAGCCTGTGGTTTAGAAGGCTGCCCCGAAGAGGCCATGTTAAAAGCCTACGAACAAGCGATTGAAGATGGCGTTGATGTGATCAACTTCTCTATCGGTGGTGGTGAACGCTTCCCGTGGGATGACTCGGTAGAACTGGCAATACTTGCAGCCCGTGAAGCGGGTATTTCGGTTGCTGTGGCTGCCGGTAACTCAGGTGGTGATGCCAGCAACACTTTCTTTGGTAGTTTAGGGCATAGTTCGCCTTGGACTATGGTGGTGGCTGCGAGTACTCACGATCGCGTGATGGATATTACCAACAACTTAATTGAATTCACTGGTGGTAATTATCCGCCGTATGTGAATATTAATCCGAGTTCAAGCTGGGGTGATGATATTGCCGGATATTCTACGAGTAGTATTGTTAACGCTACCCCTGTGGTCGCCGCCGATTTTGGTGATGAAAAATGTTTGAATGAATTTGCTCCCGGTACTTTTACCAATGACCAAATCGTAATTTGTAAACGTGGAATTAATGCCCGTGTCTCTAAGGCATATAATGTGCTGGCGGGGGGAGCGGGTGGTTTTATTCTGTATAACGAGCCTTGGTATTCAGGTATCACTGCTGAAGAACAGCGGGTTTATGATGATGTGTATCCTTTACCTGGAATTCATGTCACCAACAATGCGGGTAAGAATATTCTCAAGTGGCTGAAAGACGGGGCTTCGGAGCACACTATCAATATCACCGGAGGCTCTGTTGCTCGGGTGATCGATCCCTCTGCGGGCGATATATTGGCTGACTTCTCATCCCTTGGGCCGTCTATAACCTATAGCCACCATTTAGCCCCGAATATTGCCGCGCCAGGGGTAAATATATTAGCACCCTATGCCGATGAACATCCGCTAAACCCTGGTTCTGCAGTATCGCAGGACTGGAATATTATTAGTGGCACATCGATGGCGAGCCCGCATATTGCGGGTACTATGGCGTTAGTGCGTCAAGCTCATCCAAATTGGACTGCGGCCGAGGTGCAGTCGGCGCTTGAAATGACCGCCTCACAAACCGTTAGACGTGATGTTGATCCTGATTATTTACCCGAAGGCCATCCTGCGACTCAGCACCGTGCTGGTGCAGGACGTGTCGATGCTAAGGCCGCAGTTGATGCGGGCCTTATCATGGATGAAACCGCAGCCAATTTCAGTTTAGCCAATCCGCATAAAGGTGGCGATGTACGTCAACTGAACCTGCCGCAATTGGTCAATAGTAACTGTCGTGGTGGCGTATGTTCTTGGGTGCGTACGGTAACTGCCACCCGTGACGGAAGTTGGACATTAAGCTCTGATACTTGGACCTATGACCGCTGGACTTCAACTTTTGAGGGTGAAATTGACATGCACAATGTCAAGATGGAATTTTTTCCAGCACATTTCAGCCTAAAAGCGGGCGAGAGCCAGAGCATAGTGATCAAGGCTGATATCAAAGATGTCCAGTATCAGTACGATTCTAAGTTGCAGGGGTCAGGTGGTAAGGATCTTGAAGGTGTCGAACTTTGGACTAATGTCAATCTGACGGCAAGCGACGCGTCGATCCCCAAATCACATTGGCCAGTGTCGGTTAACTTTGATCGTCAAGATTTACCAGAAGCGGTGAATGTGACTGTACATCGTGACAATGGTGGCTATCAAATCGCCGATTTGCCCTTGGCGGCGAGTAATGATGTGGTTTATCGTGCCCATGGTCCGGTAAAGGCTGATATTAAAGAGGTAACTTTACCGCAGGATGTCAATCATCAACCCATTTATGCAGATGGCCAAAATGAACGTGGGCATGCTCAAACATCACTCATTGATATACCAGAAGGCACTGCTCGATTTGTGGTTGAAGTGTTAGCTCATACTGACGGGCCAGGACTCTTTGACGCTATCGGGAACGCTGATGGACGATTGGCTATCCATATTGGTCGCGATTTTAATGGTAATGGTGAGGCCGATTTTGATGATGAATGGATTTGTTCATCGACCACTCAAATTGAACTGAACTATTGTAGTTTGACTAATCCAGATGCGGGCCAATACTGGGTGATGCTGGCGAACACATCCTTCAATATGTTCGATTGGAACGAAGAGGAAGGACCTGATCCATATGGTAACCGAGGCATCACTGCGGAAGATCTCGTCGATACTTACAAAGTGGCAATAGCTGTGGTGCCGGGAGGCGAAAATGGCTTGACGGTAACAGGCCCTGCGATCACCGATGGCAATCCTGTCTCGTTAGATTTGAGCTGGAGTTTAGCTGAGCTGGCCGAAGGTGACGTGGCCTATGCCGGTGTTGATATTGGCAGCAGTGCAGCACCTGGCAGTACAGGTTTCATCCCAGTTCGTCTCGAACGTGGGGTGGATGATGTGAGTGTCAATAACAACCAAATCGTGCGCGGCGGTGATACTGTCGATGTTAGCGTGCATGTGGTTGAGAACAATTCAGGTACAGATAGGGATATTGATTTAAGCACAGTGATCCCAGCCGGACTCACTTTAGTACCGGGTTCGGTCAAGGTGAGTAGTACTGCACAGCAGGCCAACTTAACGGTAGATGGCAACACTATTCGTGTGGCGGGCGTGCAGCAGGACTCCACTAACTGGATGCGTACCTATAATGTGACCGACAGTGAAACCAATGATCAGTGCCGCGTACCAAACTATGGTCGCAACCAAGGTGGTTTCGTTGGCTTGGCTGAAAACTACGGTTTTGTTCCTGCCATCGGCGGTACTATGGCCGATGCCAGCGGCTCTTGGGATTATGATGATGCTTCGGGTCAGTGGGTGTATACCAATCCGTTTGAAATTAATCTGGCGGATTTATGGGGTGATGAAGGGCATATGAACTTGTTTAATAACGAGTCATATACCAGTTATAATCGCTTTATTATTTCACCACAGGGTTTTGTGACCTTTGGCCCAGATTGGGGTGCATCGAGCCACTATCTTAGCCAACCTTTCCCTTATTATATGAACCCCTATGGCCCCTTTGTCGCACCATTCTGGCGTGGTAATACGAGTGGTGCTGCGGGCTTCACTGTACCCGTAGATGCTTTAGGCGCGCCGCTGGAGCAAAATTGGGTTGAACCGTGGAAAGGCTCAGGTATTACTTATGCTTACACTGGAGACGAAGTTATCATCGAATGGATCAACGCTCGTACTCAGGGTCTTGAAGCCAGTTGGTTTGGCACTCAAGCGACCGGTGTTGAATACGATGACCGTTACACCTTCGACCTGATCATGAACAAGACTTATCGTTATGGTGAAGGTGAGTTTGAAATTGTGATGGCCTATGGGGATATGGACTTTGCAGACCAAGATGACTATGGCTCTATCGGTATTCACGGTAACTACGGTCCATTGGATATCTTTGGTTGGCCCTATGGTCAAGAAACGGGCATCAGCGCCGCATATAATGGTCTAAAAGATGTCGTTAAGCGTAATAAAGTGATTTGTTACGATTACACTGGCCCAGAAGCGACTCAGTTTGATGTGAGCTTCCAAGTGCGCGTTGCCGAAACTGCTGCCGGTCAAACACTAAACATGGACTTCACCAGTGACGTGAGTGGCATGGGGTCGACCGTGATTGCTAATCCAATTCAAGTTGCAAGCAATATCACTTTGGCTGGTTTTAATGATGTCGTGGTGGACGAAAACGAGTCGTTTGATATCACAGTGGCTTTCGCCGATGCTGAGGCTAATCCAAACATGATTTCAGTCAGTGGTGAGCATATTACTGCCGTTGTTGAAGATCATAGTGCGGGTTCTAGCGTAACTATCACACCGGATGCTAACTGGCATGGTGAAACGGAAGTGATGGTAACGGTTGCTGATAGCGTGAATAGCGGCGATAAAGCCGTACGCTCTTTCATGTTGACCGTAAATTCTGACGGTGAAGAGTTAGGCTGTACCGATTCTACAGCGACTAACTATGATGCAAATGCCAACAAAGATGATGGCAGCTGTACCTTCCCAGCGCCTCCTGCTGCAGAACCTGCCAAGGAAAGCTCCGGTGGTGCTCTGGGCTGGTTGGCACTGCTGCTAGCGCCTGTGGCTATGGTACGTCGCCGTAAACTGTAATAGACCAAACAAACTTAGTTAAAGTGGGGGCGAGCGAATAATTAAGTGCTTCTTTCATTAAGCTAAGCGTAATAGTAAAAAAAGTGCCGCCCATGTGAGCGGCACTTTTTTGCTTTGTGAGGCATGAGCCAAATTAAATCGAGAAACACGTTTGTCATTGTGCTGTGCGTTAGAGTAACGCTTCAGCTAAAGCATTAGCGTTACTCACGCCATGTTTTTTTATGCTGTTAATGTACTAGCCAGTTCGGCAAGTGTGCTTCTTATGCTTATACTCAAATAGTTAAGCTTCAGAACGGTTGAATCAAGTGTACAAAAGTGTATCTGAATGCGCAAAATGCACGTTAATAACTTGTTAAGGTGGCGGCAAGTTGCTAAAAAGTGTCGAGCTTATTATAGGAATCATTAATGTTTGATTGCAGAGTGACTTTGAGGCGGTTTTCACTGCCTATGATGTTGAGTTTATCTCTTCTTTGTACCGCCCCTACCGCTGCAGAAAATACTACCGATGTGCTTTCTGGGCGCCTTTCTCTTGCTGTCGGGCTCGGCCGTTATTCCTCTCCGCAAGTTAATGGCGATAATTTGCCCATTTATTTATTACCTCGTTGGTCGTACTACCATGATCGTTTTTATGTTGAAGACTTAGATCTCGGCTTTAACCTTATTGAGACGCGAACATTTTCTTGGGATATCACGACCAAACAAAGTTTTGATGCCTTGATGTTTCATCAGGGGAAGCTTAAAGATTCACTGCTAGCGGGCTTATCTGCGGGTAATGTAGTTCTTGCTTTACCTTGGGATGCCTCTCCGGAGGATGTGTTGCATCCCGTTGAGCGTCACCTGAGTTATCTCGGTGGTAGCACCTTGTTTTTCCGAACTGGAAACTGGCAATTTAAAACCGCTTATCATACTGATATCAGCAATGTGCACGATGGCAGCGAATGGAACAATGAACTGCGTTATTTGACTCAAGTGTCCAAGGTGGAGATAGCAACGACTGTCGGCGCACGCTGGCTGGATAGCCGTTACAGTAACTACTATTTTGGCTTGAATGAAGCGGATACCGACGGAGTGTTAACGAATTCTCCCGGTGCTCAGTGGTTACCGTCACTAAAGTTAGAACTGAGTTGGTCTATTGCGGTCGATCTTCGCGTCATTGGCAGTTGGCGGCGCGAATGGTTAGCCAATGAGTTTAATAAAAGCTATCTATTCGATACTAACACTCAGGATATTTGGTTTATCGGAGTGATGAAAACATGGTGAAATGGGCGTTTATCTTAAATTTATTGTGGCTCAGCAGTGCTGTTAATGCTGAACCTGTGATGTTTGAGATTTTACCCAGAGTCTGTATCGCCCCGGCCGATGAAGTGTGTGAGATGACGCTCACCATACGTTGGCATTTTGATAGCCCCGCCTGTCTTGTTAACGCAAACACCCCGGATGCGCATTTGTTCTGTGCCCAGGATATGGAACTATTCAGTCTAAAGGTGCAGATGGAGGAAAGTATGGAATTTTTACTGCTTGATGCCAGCAATGCCCACATTCTGGGGCGGCAAAAAATAGAGTTAATGCGCAAAGAGTCGCCGGCCCTGCAACAACGTCGTCTCAGTTGGAGCTTATTCTAATGTCAGCCCATATTTTATTGCTCGAAGATGATATAGAACTTACTCGCCTTATCAAATTATGTTTAGAAAACGAAGGCTATTTAGTGACTTGTTGCACTAATGCTAATAGGGCTGAATTCGTGCTAAAGCAAAAACAGGTGGATCTGATGATCTGCGATGTGATGTTGCCGGGGCGAAGTGGTTTTGATTTTGTTGCCGCCATACGTGAGCAAACCCAGTGCCCGATTTTATTTATGACGGCCAAAACGGCAATTCAGCATCAACTCCATGGCTTGTCATTAGGTGCGCAGGACTACTTATTAAAGCCAGTCGATCCTAGACTGTTACTGGCGAAAATCAACGTCTTTTTAGCCAGAACAGCACCACAAGCGACTGTGCCAACTAAGTTAGAGCACTTTAATTTATCGTTAAATTGCCAAACCAGACAGGCGGAAATTGCGGGGCAAAAGTTAGATCTCACTACGGCTGAATTTCAATTACTCGAGGCATTGCTCGAGCAATTTGGCTCTGTGGTGAGCCGTGAATGGTTATTTCAGCGCCATTTAGGCCGTAGCTATGATGGTATAGCACGTACTATGGATGGTCGCGCCTCACGGCTGCGGAAAAAATTACAGGCGCTCGACAGCAATTGGAATGTGTTGACCTCATGGGGCGATGGCTATTATCTATCCTACGGCGAGTTGGATAGATAATGATGAGCCCGCTGCTACGTTTTAACGGCGGTTTAATGATCACTGTGTTGCTACTGGCGCTGAGCCTGGGGCAAGTGTACCGCTGGTACGGTAAGCCCGATGCCCCTGTGATCGATGCCGAGTTTGTGTTGCAAGCGGTCGAGCAACTGCAATCGAGCCGTCAACCCTTAGAGTGCCAAATCACAGCTCAGAATGATTGTAGTGATGCGCTTTTTGTTGAATATCCCGCAGGCTATTGGGGGGGCTATATAGGGAGTGACCACCAAGACGGCACTGACCATAATAGCGTTAGCAATAACAGTATCGGGAACTTCAGCGCAGAGGTTTTTGCCATGCACGACAGTCAGCAAAGATTGATGCTTTGTCGTAGCGCCTATGGTGGGAAGATCCTCTGCATCAATAAATTGCAGCCGCCGGACAGATTCGCCCAGGGCTTAGATCTCGCCTATGTATTCTACTTATTGTTATTTTTACTGATATTTTTACTGAGCCGTAATCTGTTCCGTGATATTGAAATTTTACGTCGCTCGGCGATATCTGAAATTAAATTTGGTAAGTTTCCCGCATTTTCTCTGAGTCCTAAATCTTATTTAGCACCGCTGGCACAATCGCTGCGAAATATGACGACCAACATCGAACAATTAAATCAATTTCAGGCCGAGGTGGCAGAAACTGTCTGCCACGATATTAAAACCCCACTGGCACGCATTAAATTTTTAAGCCATCTGATGACTGCCGACAATATAGTGACTACCCGAGAACAGCTCAACAATAATATTAGCGATATCGAAGACAATATTTATGACTATTTATCCTTGGCAGAGAATGAGTATTGTGAAGTTGGCAATGAGAAATCCACCTTAGAATTAGGCCAGTTTATTCGTGACCAAATTGCCCTAGTGCCAAGTGATAATGATATTGCGATTAGGCTCGATATTACCGAGATGATTGAGTTTAGCTGTTACCCTAATTTAATGAAGCGTTTGGTGAATAATCTCCTGGCCAATGCACTAGGTTACGCCGTATCGACGGTTAGCATCAGTTGTTATCGCGATAATAAAGGCGTGAGTATCGATGTTGAGGACGATGGCCCAGGCTGGGGCGCTGAGGAGATACAAGCGCAATTAGTGCTCAAACATCATAAATTGGGCCTATCGATAGTGAGACGGGTGGTGGCGAAACATCAAGGTCAAATACATTTAGGTCAGTCTGTGCTGGGAGGTGCAAAGGTGACCATTTGTTTGCCCGATAAAATCTAAGGGAGAAGCTTAACCTCAGTAGTACTGCCTATTAGAGGCCTTTGGGGCAATCAAGTTTTCATCATGTAACTTTTTAATAAAGATAACAAAAGGATGAGTTAAATGAATTGTGGCATTTTTTTTGGTGGACCCCGTTTATGGCATTATATTTCGCTAATGCTACTGAGTAACTTGGCTTTTGCTGCGGATAAACTGCCGAGTGTCAGCATGTCTGCCAGTGACACTATCGCGCCTTATTTTCTCGATGAACACCATGGTATCCAATATGAGTTGGTGCAAAGTATTCTTCATCATGCGGGTCTTCGGCTTGACCAAGTAGTACTTGCACCCAATTTTCGATCGCAGCGGCTATTATCACAGGGTGAAGTCGATTGTTTTATCAATGCCCAGAGTGGCTTAAATGGAATGTATTACAGCCAGCCATACCACAGATTTCACGATGTAGTTGCCGTTCGTACCGATTCTGCTATCAACATTGGTGTTGTGGCCGATCTTAATGGGCTCAGCGTGGCTGGATTTCAACATGCAAAACAAGTTCTTGGCGCCGAATTTTTACATTTTGCTCAAGACAATCCCCGCTATGTCGAAGTGCCTAACCAGCTTAGCCAAGTCAATATGCTATTGCACGGCAGGGTCGACGCTATTGTGATTGAAGAAGGGGTCCTCTCTTGGTATTGGAATGAAATCGCCAAAAAATCCTTGCGCGAGCCGCCTCAATTGACCATTTTTCCCATTTTTTCACCAATCGAACTGCGAATTGCCTGTTGGGATCCTAAGCTAATAGAGAGTCTAAATCAGGGAATTAGCTCGATGCGGGCATCGGCTGAGGATAACGCCATCATAGAGGCATTCCGTCGACAGCATCAGATGTACTAGGTCGTGACTGAACGCGCATTATGGCTAAAACGGACACTAAGGAAATGGGCTTATGCCTGACTTTTTCGCAACGGATGTAAGTGCTTGGCTCCGATGAGGTAGCCACCTGTTGCAACACGGATTAGTAAATTTTGATAGCGGTTTTAAGTTTTTGATATGGCAATAAAAATACTTAATTAACTCTGATGTACTCATAACTAAAATCTAATTGGAGTGAACATGTTTAATTTTAATAAGTTAACAATAAAGGCCGTGGTCGCAGTCGGTATGGCAAGCGCGCTCTTTTTGTCGATGTTGTTTTCAACACTGATTTATATCAGCCAGTTTTCCAACATGTTTTATCACTCGACCGAAACCAGCTTATTACCCGCGCAATTAGGTAAGGCGACCGCGGAAATTAATACGGAACTGACTCAGTATTTGACTATGTCGGAGGACTTGGCCCACAACACTTTTATGCGTCAATGGCAAAGTCAGGGTGAAAGTGAGGCGACCCGTGGCGATATTATCAATTATTTGAAAAGTTTTATGGGCCAAGAGGGGGTTATAGCCGCATTTTGGATTTCGGTCCCAACGGGTCGCTACTACACCAGTGAGGGTATACTCAAAACCCTTTCGCGCCAGAATGAGCGTGACCGTTGGTTCTACGATTATTTGAGTCGTAACCCCGACCGTGAACCTTCACTGGACACCGATGAAAGCCTAGGTAAATTAACTGTCTTTATTAATGTCTCGGTGCGGGATCCCAGCGGCAATATTATGGCTGTTGCAGGCGTTGGGGTCGATGCGACTAAGATTTCTGACATAGTGAATCAGGCGAATATGGGGCAATCGGGTTATATGTTTATGCTCGATGCCCAAGGTAAGTTTGCCGCCCATAAGAATAAGTCCTTACTCGACCAAAGCATAGCAACGATGGCAGATTACCGGCCCATACAGGCAATGCTGGACACACGCCAGGGCAGACAGCAAATTGCATCGACTGAGTTTCAGGGCGAAGCGATTTATCTGGGCATAGCGACACTAACGGCAATGAATTGGACCTTAGTCGGGGTGATGCCCAAAGCGGAGATCAGTAGCCAAATTAATGATGTCATTAGCCTATCCGTGGGGATTAGCATAGTGATTGCCTTGTTATTTATCGGTTTATCTTTCTTGCTAGCGGGTAATGTCAGTAAAAATATTTTGGCAGTAAGCGACAGTTTACTCGCTATGTCCAAGGATGGCGGGAATTTAAATCGCCGCCTAGATGATAGTTATGACAATGAAGTGGGCCAATTAGCCAAAGGATTTAATGCCATTATGGGGAAAATTGGCACCTTAGTGCAGGAGATTAAACACGGTGAGCAGGCCATTAATCAGAGTGTGGGTTTACTGAGCAGTTTCTCCCAGCAAACGGTCGAGCACGCTAGTTCCCAACGTGCCCAAACCGAGCAGGTCGCCACAGCGATCAATGAAATGGGGCAAACGATCGCCGAGGTGTCATCGGTTGCCCATCGTATTGCCACAGATACCGAATCCGCCTTGAAAGATGTGTACTCCACCAGTGATGTGATGATCAATCTGGCGGGCACCATGGAGTCATTATCTACCTCGATGAATGATACCCAAACGAAAGTGCAGGACTTAGCGGTGCAGGCAGAAACCATTAATTCAGTGGTCGAAGTGATTAGCAGCATTTCTGAGCAAACCAATCTTTTAGCATTAAATGCCGCAATCGAAGCCGCCCGAGCTGGCGAAATGGGCCGCGGTTTTGCCGTTGTGGCGGACGAAGTGAGAACCTTGGCGAGCCGCACTCAATCCTCGACATTAGAGATCCGCGGGCAAATTGAGCAGTTGCAGCACGCGGTTGGCTTTACACGGCAAAATATCGCCGAAGCGGCCAAGCAAAGCACTTCATTGGCCCATAATGCGATAGCCGCAACAGAGTCATTAAAATTAGTGAAAGACAAGTTTGACGATATTAATCGGGGCAATCATCAGGTGGCCGCCGCAACGGAGGAGCAAGCCAGTGTGGTTGACCATATTAACGAATCTGCCCATGTGATTGCCGACACCGCCGAAAATATTAATGACAGTGCGCTCAAATGTTTCGAGGAGATAAATCATCTCCATGGACAGGCAGAACGGATTTCGAAATTAGTGAAGCAATTTGAATAAGCCACAGTTTAGCATCGGTTTTGGTGCTAAATTTGGTGAACGTTTGCTCAAGGTCTATTCCATCACCTCCCAAGTGCAAAGGATGGCATTAACGGCTCTGCTCGACGACTCCATCGATATGCATAGCCTGTTGGATGTGATGGCGCATTTCTCCCATAACACTAGCGCCCGCAATCAGCTAACTGGACGTATTAAGGGTATTGATTCAAATGGATTAAATGACAATATTGGCGTGGTTTTAGCAGCGGGCAAAATTGTCTAACTGGGCGTTTGCTGAGTATCACCGAGCTGGGTGATAGGGCTGAACTCAGCATTGATATTGATGGTAAAGACATCATTTATTCCGTGATGCCACTCACCCAAACTCAGGCGCTAGTGGTTGGCGAGCCCTGTTTTGCCTGCTTTGATGCAACGCAAGTGATTGTCGCTAGTATGAATTAAGAAATTAATTTAGTTCATAATTTTAAAATTAATATTGTGGTTTTTACCCCTCTAAAAATGGGAATCATGGGGTTACTGAACTAGAATTGCTTATGTATCACGGCAGGATCAGCATGGTGATGACTGATGCTCTCGATGATATAGGTCATTTCGTGTGTTTATCGTGGGTGATATGGACACTCTTGACCGCGGATCCTTCCCTAAGCGCTAAAAAATAACACAGGTTCTAGGATATGAACTTGAAAAATCCGGTGAATAAACCTCCCCAATCCACTTCTCAGTCTGATGCCCAATCTAAGCGCGTGTCGGCATCCCGGAGGACAAATGTGCCGCGCACTGTCACCGCTCCCTGGCAACAGATGCCTGCTAACCTATTTTTACAATTGAATACGGGTGAACAGGGGCTTTCGACGGTGCAGGCGACTGAGTATTTAAGCCTCGAGGGGGCGAATAGCTTGCAGGAAGCGGCTGGCACTAATGTCGTTAAGCTTGCTGCCGCACAGTTCAAAAGTGTCATTATTTGGGTGCTACTGGTCGCCGCGCTAATTTCAGCAGTCTTGGGAGACACGATCGATTTTGTGGTCATAGTTGCCATTGTGATGCTTAATGGGATTATCGGTTTTTATCAGGAATACAAAGCCGAAAAAGCCATAGCGGCACTTAAAAACATGACCGCACCGCAGGCGAAAGTAAAGCGCGATAATCGAGTGATTATTGTGCCAGCAGCCAATATAGTGGTCGGTGATATCCTTGTGCTGGAGGCCGGCGATCTGGTGGCCGCCGATGCGCGCCTATTGCAGTCAGCTTCCCTTAAAATGACCGAAGCCGCCTTAACAGGTGAATCCGAACCGGTCGATAAACAAGCCAATAAACTGTTATCCGCCAATACTCCGCTCTGTGACCGCGATAATATGGTGTTTGCGGGGACCTGCGTCGCCGCAGGTACTGCCACTGCGCTCGTGGTTGCCACGGCCATGAACACTGAGCTTGGGAAGATTGCGCGTCTGATCACCGATGCCAGTCGTAGTGAAAGCACGCCTTTACAACAAAAATTGGATGCCTTCGGGCGTATATTGGTGTGGTTTTCGCTGGCGATAGTAATGCTGCTGTTTCTGCTGGGCTGGTGGCGTGGTAGTGCACCACTGGAGCTAGTGATGTCTGCCGTCAGCCTTGCCGTTGCCGCCGTTCCCGAAGGGTTGCCCGCCATAGTGACGATTGCGCTGGCGATGGGAGTGATGCGCATGTCCCGGCGCAATGCCCTGATCCGTAAATTGCCAGCGGTAGAAACCTTAGGTTCCACCTCGGTTATCTGTACCGATAAAACGGGTACGTTAACTGTGGGTGAAATGACGGTGCGTACTTTATATGTCGGCGAGCAATGTTTTACTGTGACGGGTGAAGGCTATGCCCCTCAAGGGGATATTTTACTTAACAATCAGACTGTAAATAGACAAAATTTCAGTGGGTTACACGAGCTTGCCACACTTTTAATCGGTTGTAATAACGCGCATTTGGTGGAGGATAATGGCCAATGGCGAGTCGCTGGCGACCCCACCGAGGGGGCGCTACTGGCGGCAGCTCACAAAGTCTTTTGCGGGCAAGCGGGTGGTGAATTAGCACATTTTGCGCAGCGATTCCCCCTAGAGTATGAAATTCCCTTTGATTCGGATCGTAAGCGAAGCTGCGTTATTCGCAGGCTCGAAGATGGCACGCTGCGGGCGATGATCAATGGCGCGCCGGATATGTTACTGCAGATCTGCAATCGGGTGTATACCGCCAGTGGCGAGCAGCCACTCACAGAGGCCGACCGAGCGCGGATCCATCAACAAAATACCCTCTTGGGACAGCAGGCACTAAGGGTGCTGGGCTCTGCCTATCTCGACCTTGGGCACACCTTACCCACAGATCTCAGCCCTGCGGCGATAGAACAGAATTTGGTCTTTGTCGGTTTGAGTGGCATGGTCGATCCCCCGAGAGCAGAGGCTAAAGCCGCCGTAGCTAAGTGTGTTGCTGCGGGGATCCGTGCCGTGATGGTCACTGGCGATCACCCGCAAACCGCGCTGGCTATTGCCCGGGATCTTGGTATTGCCAAAGAGGCAGACACTGTGGTGACAGGGGCCGAATTGGATCGCATCAGTGAAGCGGAATTAGTACAACGTGCGCCAACTATCGCCGTTTATGCACGGGTGACTGCCGCGCACAAGCTACGCATAGTCCATGCGTGGAAAGCCAATGGTGCCGTAGTGGCAATGACGGGAGACGGTGTCAACGACGCCCCCGCCATTGAAGGCGCCGATATCGGTATTGCTATGGGGCGCTCCGGTACCGAAGTGACCAAGCAAGCGGCCGATATGATCATCACCGACGATAATTTTGCCACCATAGTTGCGGCAGTTGAGGAAGGGCGCGGAATTTTCGCCAATATCCGTAAAACCCTGCAGTATTTGTTGGCAGGAAATACCAGTGAACTCCTATTGATGACACTGTGTGTCTTTATCGGCTTACCCGTGCCGCTCCTACCGATACATTTACTTTGGATTAACCTCGTCACCGACGGATTCCCCGCGCTCTGCCTAGCCACAGATGCCATTGACCCCGATGTCATGCAACAACGTCCGCGCACCCGTGATGAACCCATTGCCGCGAATCATTTTTTGAGCACTATGTTTCTGACTGGGTTACTTACAGCGGGAGTCGTTTTCGCCATTTATTTCTATAGCTTGCAAACCGGGAGTGTAGAGCTTGCGCGTACCAACGCCTTTACCACCTTAGTGTTTGCCGAACTACTGCGCGCCTTTGGTGCTCGCAGCGAAACTAAGTCGCTATGGCGGATCCCCCTACGGACAAATCTCTCTTTGGTCGTTGCGGTATGTTTAATTATTGGCTTGCAGGTATGGGCCCATCAGAATGCCACTCTGGGGTTATTCTTAAAAATCACATTTTTATCGCTAGAGGAATGCCTGCTATTGCTTATGTTCAGCGCCATCCCCTTGATGGTATTGGAGTTGGTAAAGTTGTGGCAAAACCGCGCACAAAAAACTGCCGCCATCGTAGGCTAACAGTGGGGCATACAAAATGTAATAGTGGAGTTTTGTTTGAAATAGTTCTGCTCCATTTTTATTAAGCACTGTCATTCCAGTGACTCGCCATTAACTCATCCCTGAGGGCTCGACGGCGGCATCTGTTGTATATGTAAGCGCGAATGCCGCGATCACATGGATGTAAAGCGAGGACTTCGGAAGCGATAGCAAATTTGGCGATGAGCACAAGGGGCTTTCAACTCCGTTAGGGGCGTCTTGGAGCATCCAAGGGCGAAAGCCTGCGGCCGCTTTGAGCGCGAGATAGGGATATCGAGCTGGTAGTTTAACATGGACGTTTTTGATAGGACGAGCAGTCCTTCTTGGTCGGGTGTGGGGTGAAGCCCCACGACTTTGATTTTTGTTGAAAAAGCATTATATGAAGTTTGTATATTTAGATACGTTTGAATGGGTTAACTATCACACGTGACACTGTCTATAAAACATAGACCAGTACACCCGACTGTGGCAAAGGAATAACGTACTGTTGTAAAAGTATTACTAAGCTACAGAAAAACAAAAACCGCTATTAATAGCGGTTTTTTGCATCACTTTGGATTCATTCTGAGCCTGTGCTTTAGGTCCTGTGCTTTACACCCTGCAGTTTACGTCCAGAGGTTAAACGGACTAGCTGCGTAATATTTGCAGTGGCAGGCTAAGCATATCATCGCCCGTGCCGGCTAAGTGCCAGATGATACCGACTAACGCGCCGACCGTAAGCAAGTACCAGATGGTAGAAAAAATTTGTCCATATCTGTCTAATGGCAATAGGTGGCTTTGATGGCGAGTTCGCCACTCGAAGATGATTTCTAAACTGCCGATCAATAGCAAAAATCCCAATAGCGCTAGGCCCAAGGTGTAGCTGATATACACACCGAAGGCGGCACCCACAGCGCAGGTGACCAAGCCCATAATACTGTTCATCGAAAAGCTGATGCTCTTTAAAATATGGCCGCCATCGAGTGGCAAAATAGGCAATAAATTAAATAGGTTAAGCAGGGCATTAAAGGCGGCAAGGCCAGCAAAAAATACGTTGCCCGTCGCGTGGTAGGCAATCAACGAACCTATGGACATGAATAAACCAAAGGTGGGCCCCATAATGGAAATCACCACATCTTGCCAACGGGTGTTGATCTTTTCATCGGAGAGGGCGAACCCCCCCATAAAGGGAATAAGGTAAATCCCTTTAGTCTTCATGCCAAAATATTTCATCGCGCGGATATGGCCATATTCGTGGAAGACCAAACAGGCGATAAGCGCGAGGGCAAATTGAAAGGAGAATAGCCAAGAATAGGCGGCAACGCTGGCACCCACTAACACAACTTTGATGACCTTGGCGCTTTTTAGCAGTTTAAAGCCGAGGGAGGCGAGCCCGACTAGGCTGAGTTTTTGTTGTTTAACCGCGGGAACTTCAGGCGTTTGCCGCTCAATATCTTTCTCGCTGCGCCGACCTTGGGCTATGACTTCATCATCCTGTAGTAGGCGATAATCGAGGCGAAAGGGTTGCCATACTAAATCGGTTTCGAGGCGAATAATGATTTTTGTGTCTAGGCTGGTCGGTTCGCCCTGGACAATCGCCTGCGGCTGACGATGCTGGGTGAGTTCAAATTCATGGACTCTCAGGCCACCATTATCGATAGAAGCCGCCTTTTGCGAGACTAAGTTATTGTCCCAGAAGAGTTGTTGCCAGCCAGCGAGTGAGCCTTCCAAACGCAGTTGTTTGCCTAAGCAGTCAATCTTAAGTAGTTCCAATTTCGGTTCCATGTGTTTGTGATCTGTGTGACTTTTTAGCGAGAGCTAAGTGTCACTGTATGGGTATTTCTGGATGTAAATAACCGCTAGCTACTGCGGAGCTGAAATTTCGTTCGTGATAAATTATGCCTGCGAATTTACGGCGAGGATATTAGCTTTTAGGATCATCTCGCTATTTTCTGCTTTTAGCACATAAGGTTATTTGTCGCAGCTATTCGTCTAAGGTACGCACAATTTCCATTCCTTGGCTAATGGTAGTGAACGCAAGTTTAGCGACACAGCACTGACCTAGGGCGGTGGCATGGTTCTGTACCCACTTAATAAAGTCGGTGAGTGGCAGGTTTTGCTCCTGTTGTAACAGTTGGGGCAATTCACCAACGGGATCTTCATGCACTGTGCGCGGGTTTGCACGGATCCGATAGCGATGCCCAGCGCTGTCGAGCAATTGATCTTCCTCGGTAAAGTGATGTTGGTACAGGCAGGCGAGTTCTAACCAATCCCGTTGGTGGGCGAGGTAAAGCAACTCGTCATTTTGGGAGAGTTTGACGACGGCGGGCCATTCAATGTCCGACATTTTCACGCTGGTCATTATTGCTCCATGGGTTATTGAGGGGGTGAACTTTTCGGTGCGCAGAATGTTACTACGGAGGAAAGTTAAGGATGTCTGTAAATACCACTCTGCTGACCCTAGTTTTGCAGTATGCCACGCTGATAGCGGACTAGTATACCCAAACAGCCTGAAGATGCTGAAGCTCGTATCTTCAGGTAGCTTGGGTATATAGGCGCAGGGGAAACTCCTGCGCCTTATGCTTGAGTCTAGATGGCGGCTTCGAAGTGGAGATCACTTGATGCCCTTAAGGGTGCATCATTAGATTAATCCGTTAATTGGCGGGGGCTGGTGTCTTAGCTTTGGCGTTATAGTCGAAGTTAATCTCTTGATTAATATTGGCGATACTGCAAGTACCGTGTTCACGGGTCGTTCTATGATTCGCTGGGCCTATATGGAATTCCACATTGAGAAATACGTGTTTGAGCACATCGATACGGTACTTTTCATAGTAGCCTTCCACTTCCTGTTTTAGACTGTCGAATTCCAATTCCTCCCGGGTGCGCTCATCCAGAATACGATTTTTCTCATCGAGCATCATTTTGATCTGCTCGATCATCACAGGATCGTTTTGCCATTCTGACTTAGGCGGTAACTTTTTAAGGCGCGATTCTATATCTAAACTGGCGACAACCATGGCCTTAACACCCTCATCGAGTTGTTTAAGATCCTGTTTAAGCTCGTTTTGCGTCATTGCGCAAAAGACTTCGGTCTTAGTTCCGGCAGTGGCACCTATCACAACGGCGGTGATCCCTTTTTCCGCATGGGCGACGCCACCGACTAAATCGCCCCTGCGTCCGCTCGGATCGCTGACGGTTAAGCTCGCGCTGGTTTTAGTGTTGCTGTGCAACAGTTGTTTAGTGACTAAGACATTGCCCTTAGCAACTAGGTGGGAATACTGCACAAATTGGGCACTGATATGGCCCTGAGCCTGAATATTGGTAGAAAACTCATTAGCTTTGATTTGCCTGCCAATGATCCCTTTACTCACAGTGACATCACCTTCCGCCTCTAGGGTGGCGGAGTCCACAAAGCCCATCACGGTAATATCGCCGGAACTTTTCACTAGCATACCTTCGTGGACATCACCCGTGATTAAAATACTGCCCTTAAAGGTGACATGGCCTGTACTGATATCCACATCTTTAAGTTGCAGTACATCATCCACATTCATCCCAGTGCGGGTTTCAACCGGCTGACCCGCGACCGTCGCAATGAGTTTATTAGGATCCCTTGGATGAAAGTCAGTACCCGTACCTGCCTGAAAGGCGATATCTTTACCCGGTTTTTGGTTAAGGACTTCACCCTGAATATTGTAGCCGGGAGTGCCCTCGGTCGCTGGGTGTTTGATCATTAAGAGATCGTTGGGTTTTACCATGATCATCGAGCCGAGGTTACGCATATCGACACTGCCGTCTTCACGCTCCTGTGGCTGGAGTAAACGTTCCCTCGCCAGGGAGACTTTACGTTCAAGTACCGCATTCTGACCATTGACAGGGAGCTTGCCCTGGGCAATTTCACTCTGGCAACTTTCGCCTGGTTTGAGTTTACTGAGTTGCTGTTGTAGTGCTTGGATTTTGAGCTTACTTAAGCCCATACACACATTGTGTTTTTTTAGTTGAGTCAGGATCTCGGGTAGGTCGACGGATTTTCCTCCCCAGGGGGCGGTTAAAATCATAGTCGCTTGCATTTTATCTGGGCTGATTTCAATCTTGACAGTGCCATCACGCCGCTCGGCCAGTACTGCAAATAGCTCAAACTTCCCATCGTCCTGGTGACAGAGGGAGTTGATTTGGGCGATAGTTTTAGTGATCGCAGGCTCTAGTGGAAACAGGGATGAAAATTCAGACAAAGATAATAGACGCATGATGTCATCATGGGTGACTGGGCCATGGACATTGGGGATAAGGCGGAGTTCAGCCTTGGTTTTATCACTGTTTAGCTCAAGGAGTTCAGGGTCCAACATAAAGAGCTTCCTACCCATTAATTTTATTATTATGTGCCATACTGGCTTGAGTATAACAGTAGAGACTTTGCGCAAAGAAGCCTTTTTTGGCTGTAAAAACAGCAAATATTGTTATTTTATTGTAAATAGTCTACCTGCTGGTTTTTAACTCGCTTTTATTAGAGATATTGGTGGTAACTTAGTGTTACCTTTGATTTTTCACTTGCCCGCCAGCATGAGCATAAAGTGGGTTGATGTTTATATTTAACAAAAAATTAAACTTTACAACGCTAGCCCGTATGTTAGGGACGAGAACGGTAGGGCAAAACCCCCTGATAATTTAGCGCTTACTGCATTTGATACTGTTCACAAAACCATAAAAAGCTTGTCTAGACAGCGGCAAGTGTATGGTTGCAAATAACGACTTTATTGAGAGCTATTAAGGGGATAGGGTTTCTACGCTTATGAACGAGAGCCATGGTCGTTCTCATGTATCCCTGCACTGCACGACATTCAGGCGTCCTGCCTATCAGACGGCGAACTGGCAGTTAAACAGGGACGCTGTTCCAGTCCTTCAATGGATGCTCGACCGCCCCGTTTGATGTTAATGGATTCACGAATGCCGCGATGGCATGGATGCCAAAAAGCGGCCATGGGGCGGACGGTCGTCTCGCCAATCACCCTGGCTCACCTGTTTAACATCGGTGTAGCCTGCAAGTTTTAAATAAAAACTCAGCACGTTTTGGGACGTGCGACGTGAAGTCGTATGAAGCGCTGTTCACCGCTTAACGAGTGAACCATCTGTATCACCAGATGAACCTAGGAGCCTGAATAAAGTAGCGGCTCTGACAATGTAACGAAGATTGGTCTTT
>Ga0210009_1000452_pt1 | contig 45849 bp, 39 predicted proteins | sample CryGeyCG2114_065_FD_185457 | JGI IMG/M metagenome (GOLD analysis project Ga0210009, IMG submission 185457) | Groundwater microbial communities from aquifer - Crystal Geyser CG12_big_fil_rev_8/21/14_0.65 (SPAdes) (version 2) | ecosystem: Environmental > Aquatic > Deep subsurface > Groundwater ...
TACATCCCGGCAACAAGCCCCAGATGATTTAATTCTTTGCTTTCGATGCTCGACATCATTGATCCGGTTGATACTTCCATGGCCATTTACCACCTCCTGAGAAACAGTAAATATATCATATATATCAGTAGTTTAACATCATTTTAATAGTATTATTTCGACCTATTTCCATAAATAAAAAACATGCTTTTAAGGGTGCGGAATGTCGGCCATCTGCATTATGCCCGTTTTTTCTTCGATCGTGCGGATGACGCGCTGACGCATGTCCGCGAGGGTGTCCGGCTGCAACCCACCTGTCATTTCGGCTGGATGTTGCTCGGCGACATTGACGCTCGGGCAGGCCGGAAGCGCGAAGCACTTGCCGCTTATGAGCGAAGTGCAGTTATTTCAGATTCAGCAGAGATTCGGGTGCGGATTATTGATATGCGTAAATTGATGGGTTTGTGGAAGGATTGAAAAATAACAAACGGTGTCGGGTTGAAGGCTTTTCATACTGTGTTTGAATCAGCCAATACCCTTATGCGGCAAGCGAAATGCTTTTGAGTGTCTGCGAAATGTCTTTGAACAAAGGCCGCTGTGGGGTCTGTTCAGTCGCGCAGGCAGCTCGAATCTCGTGCAATAGATTCAGGGCGGTGGCTTCCGATGCGGAGTTATCCTCAGGCTGTATATGCGCCAATAACTCTTCCAGCAGACATGCAAAAGCTCGCACCTCAAGACGTTCAATGGCTTCGGATTTCGTTTCCGGAAAATGCTTGTGCAGACTGGCGGCACCAAAATCACTGAGCAAACAATGGGCGTCGTCATTGAGTAAAATATTATGCCCGTACAGATCACCGTGGCTGATGCCCTGTTGATGCAAATGAGCCGCCGCAGCAGCAATTGCCGTTGCGATGTTAATGCTCTTTTTAAGGCTGAAGGTTTGGCCATCGGTATAGCGATCACGCGTACAGGAATCCAGGCACGGCGGTTCAGCAAGATTACGGAAATCATCTGCAATCAGTGAAAGAAGCAACCCGTCTTTTTCTTCAGGGTGGCCTTTGAGTTTACCAATCACTTCCACCAGATGGTCGTGCTTTCCGGCAGCGATGGCCGCCGCCATTTCATCAGCCGGAAATCCATCGCTGGTGACTTTACCCTTAAACGTTTTGAGTGCCACGTTGCCTTTATCTGACCAGGTAGCCTTGTTGATAACCCCCGAGGCGCCTTGCCCCAGCACGCCTCCCACTTCAAGCTCATCCCAGTGGATTTCCGGCAGGCTGTGGTCATGCAGGCTCTGACTGCAGGGGTTGCCTGCAAACGCCAGCCAGGAAAGTTTGGGTAGATGTAACAACCACATGGGCAAATCCGTAAATTTATTGGCCGATATACGTACCAGCTCAAGATTTTTACATTGTGACATGCTTTCGGGTAATGATGTAAGCAAATTGCCCGCAAGCATCAGTTTTTGCAGTTGCATATGTTTACCCATGGAGTCGGGCAGTTTATGAATCTGATTGTCAGTTAAAATTAACCAGCGTAATGCTTCGGGAAGTGCGTCTTCAGGAACTTGTGAAATACGATTGGACTTAAATCCGATCATGCTCAGGGCAGGGCATGCGGCTAATACTTGCGGCACGGTTTCAAAGTTGTTGTTGGATAAAAAAAGGATGCGAAGCTTGGTAAAGCGGTCGAAATCATCTGGCAGGGTGCTCAATTGATTGCCCGACAAGTCGATTATTTCGAGAGAGTCGGTCAAATTAAATAACTCGCGCGGAAATTCAGTTAAACCAGACGCGATTTGCACGCGCGAAGCTCCAGTCAATAATCCGGCTTTTAGTTTGGCAAGGGTATCCATGTAACCACCTTTGAAATGTTGATCCGCCAACGATGATGGCAGCCAGTGCTTTGGGCAATGCCTGGTTCGGTTTTGCAATAGAATATGCGAATAAATCATCCGATTAGTTGGTGCAACCACGACTCGACTTTGTAGGCAACACCATCTTCATAACGCGGGCCGATGATGAGGTCGCCAGTTTCATCGTAGCGATGGCGGGGGACCGACAGTAAGTATGAGCCTCCATTGCTGACTACCGATCCGGCTAAATCAAAGATGGTTGACCAATATTGATTCTCAGCCAGCTCTTCATGCGTCAGGTAATCGTGCCATGAGAACCAGATACAACCGAGTGTAGGTTTGCCATCGTCAAACTGAATTACATCGGGATCCATGCCATAGTAAGGGAACGAATCCCCCCATGGTATGGGCCTGAATCTGTTAGAGGCAAAGATATCAATATAGTACCAATCCGAAGTAAATAAGAAGTAGCGGTCATCAAGTGAGCGGGTCAATGGGTCAAGCCCCGGCTGTTGCGGAAAAAAAACCTGCCAATTGCGTCAGGAATGGGTTGTTGGCTGAGCCAGGCAATTTGCTCGGGTGTGCGATGAATAACAAAAATAGCACCGTAGTAGCCATAGATGTATTTATCAGGAATTACTGAAAGCATCGTGCCGGGTTCGATCTGACTGACATCAATCGTCAGCTGTGCTTCCATCGTCGTTTGCCGTGTCGGTGTCATCGTTAATAGCAGCATGGCGCAGAAGCCAAACAGCAGCAGCGAAGAGAGTAATGCGGCGAGTCCCGACAGCATGCGACGACGTACTGAAAAAGCGGGGTGCGGTGGTGTTTGCATGCTATCGGCCTCCATCATTGTTTTAGAGATGAAAACTGTACGCGCTTATTTTCCATCCTGCATCATTCATGTTGATGATGACATGGACTCTGAGCAATGTCAGGGTGTAGTGGTGGCACGTGACTGAAAATAATGGAGTATCGCGAGATACAATACCAATCTAGTCTGGATTGATGTTGTATCAAGTAGAATGACGGAATCTGTAATGATTATTCAGGAAGATAATGTGATAGGTGAAGTATATACACCCTGGTACTATAAACTGATCTGGCTAGTGACAAATGTGTGGGGATGGATTGTTTCAATTCAGGCCATTCAATTGTCCAGCGATTTCACAGATAAAGTGATGTATCTGCTGTTTATTGTTCTTGTGTCAGCTTTATACCTGAGGCTTGTATTCATCCAAATGATTCGAATTACTTACGATTCAAAAAAAATTAAGTGTTTCATGCCTTTGAAGGGGGTAATACTTTATAATTGGAGTGATGTGATCGGTGTGTCAGCCGCTGGGGTTTTCGCTTTCCATGTTAACCTGAGCAATGGACGTTCAATGAATTTTCCTGTTCGCGTGGAGGGTGATGGTGAATTCCTTGCTTATGCAAAGTTCATCATAAGGAATCGCCCCGTCGATGACCTGAAGAGAGTTTCAGGCAATGTTGAAAAATTAGTCGGTTATTACTGGGTTTATATAGCGTTAACTATTCTTGTTCCGGTACTAATCGCAATCATTGTAGATTTTTCTGATGAAATAATGATTTTTTACTTTGTGCTTCTTTTTATTTCATTGTTGATGAATTTCCCATGGGTAATTGTTGCCAGAGAGGTTGTTGTTCACATGGACTGCATTGAATGGACTACCTTGATTGGAAAAAAGGACAGGGTCTATTACCGGTCAATAAGCCAAATTGATCTATGATAATGTCACCATGTTTATTTAATCCTATAATACTTCAAATGTTGAATGGCACTGATAAGAGGCTTTTGATTGCCAATAACAAAGCTGGAAAAGAGGTGTTTGATATGCTTCGGTATCATTTAAATAAAGGGGAAGTTAGCAATAACCCGAAATTATTGTGTAACTGAAGTTTCACCGTTTTTTACGCAAGCAACGTATAAGAGAAATGCATTAAAGCGGTCTTTGCCCAATAGTAGGCAAAGACCATGTTAACCCTTCTTTGTTATCAATGGTTACTTTCTGCTTTTCAATAACGGTGAAACTTCAGTTGTGTAATAAGTGTGATAGAACTATTTTGCGGGCGCTGCGTGGATTACCGCGCCCGCTTGGATGAAGAACAGTCTGAAAGATTACTTGTCGCTATCGACAGGCTTTTTGCTGAATACCTTGCGGCCGGTGAACATGGCGGATACCAGTCCGTTGCCTTCGCGCACTTCGGTGATGACCACTGCGGCAATGTGTGCACCAATCGCAGCGAGCAGGACGTAAAAGCCGACTTCGTGGGTTTCGATGAACGGTGAGCGGAATGCGCGCATTTCTTTGTACGAAGCCATATCGACGAATTCTTTTGAGCCGGGCATCAGTTGCGCCAGTTTTTCAGTATCGCCAGCGGTGACCCAGTCAGCAAAATAAGCGCCGAAAGGTGGCATGTAGACGTCCGTGCCGGCCAGTACCAGACCGGTTACACCCATGGTCAGTAGCAGCAGGATTAAAAAAGCGACCATCAGTTTTGCCATCGGGTTATGCCCGGCATAGGCGGGTGCATCGCCGGATTTGGCGCCTTGCAGATATTCTCGCAATTGCTGCATGAAATTACCGCCTGGCAGGATAGCACTCCAGCGGGCGTATTGATTACCGATAAAGCCCCAGATGACGCGCCAGAACAGATTAGCACAGAAAATATATCCGATATAAACGTGCACAGTCTTAAGCAGGATTTTTCCTTCGCCGCTGACGCCCAGTGCCTTGCCATTGAGAATGACTACACCGACAGCAATCAGGCCCAGTACGCAAAGAACATTGATCCAGTGAAACCAGCGTGTTGCTTTATCCCATACCGGGTAAGCAGTTAAGGGTGCGGATTGATTCATAGTACCTCCAATAGTTTGTTGAAAAGATGGTTTTGATGCATGAATGCGTCAAGCAAGCGCGAGAAGTATAGTCTGTGAATATGAACTGTTAATGACATGCTACGATATTTCGACGCGATTTCGAGCTTAGGTCGATGAAGGTAAACTTATCCCTTGAAAAGCTGTTGCCGCATCCCTATCTATGACCTATCTGATTTAACATCACTTTGACATAAGACTCAGGAGAATTCATGACAGCTACTGCCAGTAAAGAAACACGTGCTTTTCAGACCGAGGTTAAACAATTACTCGACCTGATGATTCACTCGCTTTATTCCAACAAGGAAATCTTCCTGCGCGAGCTTATTTCCAACGCATCGGATGCTGCCGATAAATTGCGTTTCGAATCAACCACCGATGACGCCTTGTATGAAGGCGATTCCGATTTGCATGTGTTTATCGAGATCGACAAGGATGCCCGCCGCATCACCATCCGTGATAATGGTATCGGCATGAACCGTGATGAAGTGATTGCCAATATCGGGACGATTGCACGTTCCGGCACCAAAGAGTTTTTCGGCCAGCTTTCCGGTGATCAGGAAAAAGACGCACATCTGATCGGTCAGTTCGGTGTTGGTTTTTACTCCTCATTTCTGGTGGCTGATAAGGTGACATTAACGACCCGCCGTGCCGGTGTAGGCATGGAACATGGCGTGCGCTGGGAATCAGCCGGTGACGGTGAATATGCACTTGAGACGGTCGAAAAAGAGACACGCGGCACCGAGATTGTGCTGCATCTGCGTGAGGATGCCGATGAGTATCTCGATGCATGGCGTTTGAAAACCATCATCCACAAATACGCCGACCATATTCCCTTCCCGATCCGTATGATGGGTGAGGCTCCGGCCACGGAAGAGGGCGAAGTCGGTCAGGCTGAAGAAGAAGTGGTTAATCAGGCATCAGCCTTGTGGACACGTCCGAAATCCGAGCTGACCGATGAAGATTACAACAACTTCTACAAACACATCGGCCACGATTTCGAGGATCCGCTGGCGCATTTGCATCAGCACCTTGAAGGTAAATACGAATACAATCTGTTGTTGTATGTGCCTAAGCGCGCACCGTTTGACCTCTGGCAGGCTGAAGCACGTCATGGTGTGAAGCTGTATGTACGTCGTGTGTTTATCATGGAAGCGACCGAAGATTTGCTGCCACGCTACTTGCGCTTTGTGCGCGGCGTGATGGATACCAACGATTTGCCGCTGAATGTGTCGCGTGAGATTTTGCAGAAATCTCCGGCCATGGATGCGATGAAGAAAGGTGCAACCAAGCGCGTGCTGAGCTTGTTGACCGATATGCAGAAAAATAAACCGGAAGATTATGCCGTATTCTGGGATGGCTTCGGTAATTGCCTGAAAGAGGGCGTCATTGAAGAATTCAACAACCGTGACGAACTGGCAAAATTGCTGCGTTTCTCATCAACCAGCAGCGATGCGCAGGAAGTATCGCTGGGCGATTACGTTGAGCGCATGGTTGAAAATCAGGATACCATTTATTACATCACGGCGGAGTCGCTGGCGGCAGCCAAACACAGTCCGCATCTGGAAGTGTTCCGCAAGAAGGGCATCGAAGTGTTGCTGCTTTCCGATCGTATTGACGAATGGCTGGTATCGCACCTGAGCGAGTTCGACGACAAGAAACTGCAATCCATTGCCAAGGGTGAACTGGATTTGTCCAAGCTTGGCGATAATGCTGAAGAGGATAAGCAGGCCCACGAAGAAGCGGTGAAATCAGCTGAACCAGCGGTGAAGAAACTCAAGGAGGCGCTGGGTGAGCGGGTGAAAGATGTCCGCATCACGGACCGTTTGACTGAATCACCGGCATGTCTGGTATCCGATCAGTTTGATATGACGGGCAACATGGAGCGTATTCTCAGACAGGCCGGACAGGCTGTGCCGAGCTCGAAGCCGATTCTGGAAATTAATCCGGAACATGATCTGGTGAAGCGACTGGCGAAAATGCGTTCGGCGGAAAAGATTGCTGATTTTGCCGATGTTCTGTTCGATCAGGCGGTGCTGGCTGAAGGCGCTTTACCGGAGGATCCGGCTGGCTTTGTACGCAAGATTAATGCCTTGTTGATTTCATAAAACTATAAATAAAGATTGAGGAGATGACGCGATGATTCATGCAGAGCTTCTTTCCCGTCAATACGGGATTCCTTCGTCCAAAAAAACCGATAACGGTGCTTTTTATGCTGTTCGGGATTTGTCTTTCCATGTTCGCAGAGGCGAAGTGATGGGTTTACTGGGGCCAAATGGCGCTGGCAAATCCACCACGATGAAAATGCTGACATGCTTTTTGCCGCCTTCGTCGGGGGACGCCACGATTAATGGCGTTCCCCTGAAAGACGATGTGCGGATTCGTCAGCAGCTTGGTTATCTGCCTGAACAGGCACCGTTATACACCGATCTGGACGTCCACGCGCATCTGGCATTTATTGCCAGTATGCAGGGTTTACCCAAGGCCACAGCGGCCGATCGTATCAGAGAAATGGCGCGTTTGTGCGGCCTTGAATCGGTACTCAACCGGCGCATTGACGAATTGTCCAAGGGATTCCGGCAGCGTGTCGGTCTGGCAGCCAGTATGCTGCACGATCCGGTATGCCTGATTCTGGATGAGCCGACAACCGGCCTCGACCCCAATCAGATCGTGGAAATCCGCCATTTGATTCGGCGTCTGGGCGAAGAGAAAACCGTATTGTTATCTTCACATGTGCTGTCGGAAGTTGAGGCGGTATGTGATCGGGTGATGATCATCAGCGATGGCCAACTGCGCAGCATCGGCACCACCGATGAACTATCCCGCGCCGCCAGCGGCGAATCACGCCTGCGGCTGGTATTACGCGGTGATGTCTCTCGTTTTACAACAGCGATTCGCAGTCAACACAGTACATGTTCCGTCGAAGCGGAAGTCGCAGCTACCGGCGATGACGTTTATCAGTTGATGCTTTCATGTAGCGACCCTTCAGTACATCTGGGGGAACTGGCATTTCAGGCGGCGGTGAGCGCCGGGGCCGTGTTGCTTGAAATGCAGCCGCAATCAACATCACTGGAAGATGTCTTCCACCAGATGACAGGAGGTCGGTCATGAATCGGGTGCTGGCGATGATGTTCAAAGAATGGAAAATCTGCATTGATACACCGCTGGGTTATGTGATTGCCGTGGCATTTTTTCTCGCCTCGGGATATTTCTTCAGCAGTAATCTGTTTCTGATCGGGCAGGCCGATATGCGCAACTGGTTCAGCAGTCTGCCCTTGTTGCTGATGTTTTTTATGCCGGCACTGGCCATGCGCATGCTGGCCGATGAGCAGCGCACCGGCACGTTTGAATTGCTGGCAACGATGCCATTGCGTACCGGTGAAATTGTGGCCGGTAAATTTCTCGCTGTTTTGTTGCAGATTACCTTGCTGCTCGCACTGACGCTGACTTATCCGTTGACGTTGGCACTGATTGGCGATCTGGATGTCGGGCAGGTGTCGGTATCGTATATCGCAGCCTTGCTGATGGCGTCGTCTTATGCCGCGATGTGTTTGTTTGCTTCGGGCATTACGCGCTACGAAGTGGTGGCTTATGTGGTTGGCTTCGGCTTGCTGCTGGCCATGTTTCTGGTCTCTCAGAGCCTGCCGCTGTTGCCACCGGCGATGCAGGATACGGTGATGCTGCTCAGTCCGCTGGCGCATTATGAATCGATGATTCGTGGCATGCTGGCACTGGAGGATGTGCTGTATTTTCTCTCCCTGACGGGATTGTTTCTGATATTAACGTGGTTTTCACTTGAACGACGGAGGTGGATGTAATGGATCGCCGGTGGATGATTCGACGCGCCGCATGGTGGCGTTTATTGGGCATTTCAATGGCATGTGTGCTGGTGTTTGTTGCCGGGTACGTTACGCATGTACGCTGGGACTGGACCGAGGATCAGGTCTACAGTTTATCCGATTCAACCCGCAATGTGCTGCAAACGCTGGATGAGCCGATTCTGATTCGTGCTTATGTTTCGGAAGGCATGCCACAACCGTATGGCCGTTTGCGCCAGTTTTTGGTCGATATGTTGCTGGCGTATCACGATGCAGGGCATGGCAATGTCGATTTTGAGATGGTGAATCCCGATGCGAACAGTACCGTGGCCGCCAGCCTGCAGGCGCTGAATATTCCCAAGGTACAGGTGCGCGTGGTTGAAGATGACCGGGCTCAGATCAAGCAGGGTTATATGGCGGTGGTGTTGGAATATCTTGATCATAAAGAAACCATTCCGGTGGTGCAGAGTGAATCCGGCTTTGAATATTTGCTGACCCGTAAGATCAAAAAGCTGACGGGTGCCGGTCGCCATAAGATCGGTGTGGCCAATGGCTATGGCGCTTTCGGGCTGGATCAGTTGCAGCGCTTTGCCGGTGTGATGACGGAAGATTATGAAGTGGTTTCAGTTGATCCTGAAGCTGAACCGATTGCGACAGATATCGTGGCGCTGATCGTGGCGGGTGTCGATAAAAAACCATCTGAGACATGGCGTTATCATGTCGATCAATTCCGCATGCGTGGTGGTGGTGTGCTGTTGTTCACCGGTAATGCCAAACCGAACCTGACGGCCGGGTTTGCCGTATCCATGATGGACCCCTACACCAGCCAGTGGCTGGCAAAAGATCTGGGCGTGCACATCGAACCCGGTCTGGTGATGGATCAAAAAGCCACACGGGTGACAGTGAATCGTCAGCAGGGAATATATACCTTCTCATCGCAGGTCGATTATCCGTTTGTGCCGCGTATTGTTAGCATGGGGCAGGATAGTCCGGTGACGCAGGAGCTGGAGGCGGTTTCAATGCCGTTCCCTTCACCGCTGGCATTGCCAGCCGGCGCAGTGCCATTGATGTATTCATCCGACTGGTCCGCTGTGCAGGGTGGCCCGCCATTTGATGTGAACCCGCTGATGAACATGCAGCAGCGTTTTGCCGGTTTGCAAATGCGCCCTTCATTGCTGGCATGGTCAAAAGCAGGAACAGTGAGCTCGGCGTTTACGGCGATGCCGGAATCGTTGCAATCTGCATCAGCTGAAGAGAGCAAAACGACGGAGCCGGACTTTATGGCCAGAACAGATGTCAGTTCGCTGGTCGTTGTTGGTGCTCCGGCTATGCTTAATGATGATTTTTTTGATGGCTCAACCGCTGTGTTTGTGCTCAATGCCATCGACTGGCTGGTGCATGATGAAGGGCTTATTTCGCTGCGCTCGCGCGGCGTCTCCGAGCGTCCGCTGGAGCAAATGGATGCTTCAGAAAGGGAGATGTATAAATTCTTCTGGACCTTCGGGTTGGCCTTGCTGGTGGTGCTTGCCGGTGTGGCGCGCTGGCGCCTGCTGCGTCGGCGCAGCAGGCGCATTCCGGCATTAGCGTGAAGGAGGTGCTGCGATGAAACTGTTATCGATTCTGGTCGTGCTGGCGCTGCTGGTGGCTTATACAGTGATGCAGCGCTCGGAAAAGTCAGTCGGTGATGTGCCTCGCGCTATGGCATTGGAACAGACGCTTGTTTATGGCATCACGCTGCGCAGTGATTTTCAGCCTGAGGTTGTGCTTAAGCGACAGGGTGATGCATGGACACTGTCAGATTCAACACCGGCCAACGAAGAACTGGTACAGCGGTTGCTCAGTGATCTGGCGGATATGCATGTTTCACGCATTGTCGCCCGCAGCGGCAGCCACGATTTGGAGCTGGGGCTGTCGGCAAAAGATGCGGTACATCTGATTCTGCAAGATGAACATGGGCAGACACTGATGCAGCTTGATATCGGCAGACAGGGCGGCGATTTGCTCTCTACCTTCGTGCGCTATGGCGGGGATGAAAAAGTGTTGGCGATGGATAAGTCGCTGGTCTGGCAGGTGCGTCGCAATCGCGACGGCTGGAAACAAGTGCAGGCAGACAATTTATCGAGCGACACTGCAGCGAACGAAACTGCAGCAGCGCAGCAGGCAGTTGTTCCGGCCGATGCCGTGCTGCCAATGCCGGAGCAAGCTTATCAGCAGCCCTGATTCTCCCCATCAGCCGCAGCTGATTTTATTCGATTGTGACGGAACCCTGACCCACTCGCATCAGTTGATCGTTCATGTGATGCAGCGGGCGTTTGTTGACGCTCAGTGCCAGTCGCCAGCCGATGTGCTGGTGATGGGTGTAATTGGCCTGTCACTGCCTGTGGCTGTGCGGCAATTGCTGAGGCAAAGCGGGCAAGCTATGGCTTTTGCGGATGCCATTGTAGAGCGCTTTCGCGATTATTATCGGCAGGCAGAGCAGGAGATTGTTCTTTACCCCGATGTGATTGAAACCCTTGAGCTGTTGCAGGCGCGGGGTTACTGGATGGGCGTTGTAACCGGCAAATCCCGAAGTGGCCTTGAACGTGTGCTGGAGCGTTTTGATTTGAAACGTTTTTTTGCCGTTTGGCGGACAGCCGATTGCTGCCATTCTAAACCGCATCCGGCCATGGCGCTGGAGTGTATGGACGAGATGGGGGTTACAGCGCAGCAGACTACACTGGTCGGCGATGCGGATTTTGATATGCAAATGGCCAAAGCAGCACATGTCCGTGCCATCGGTGTTTCATTTGGTGTGGCAAGCGCGGAGGCCCTGTATCAGCAGGGCGCTACGCAGGTGGTGGATGCGTTTGCCGAGCTTCAGGCGTGTTTTTCTCCCTTGAACTAGTCTATCATGCTGCCACGATTTGGTGAAAATGTTTAACTGTGGCATGAGAGGTAGTTGTCGATGATGAAGATAATTAAATACAGCGTGATTATTCTGGTTCTGGTGATGGTGACATTGCTGGTGATTCCATTTTTTATCGATATCGACGACTACAAGGCGACCATTGAACATGAAGTCGAAGGTGCGACGGGACGGGCATTGCACATTGGCCATATGTCGGCATCGTTGTTTCCCTGGGTGGGTGTGAGTCTTGAGAATGTTACCTTTGCCAACCGGCGCGGTTTTTCTGAGCAGCCGTTTATCAAGGTGGCATCACTGGATGTGCAGGTGGAGTTGTTACCACTGCTGAATCAGGTGGTGACGATTAAACAATTTGAACTCAAAGACCCGGAAATTTATCTGGAACGCAATGCTCACGGGGCAGGCAGCTGGGAAGATCTCATCGCCAGTGATGATAAAGGCACGGCGCCTGCAAACGCTTCAAAACAAACGGCAGCTGGAGAGCAGGCTTCCGGTGGCATGCCTTATTTGGCCGCACTCAGCGCCGAGGCGTTACGTATTAGCGGTGGTCGCCTGAGCTGGCATGATGCACAAAATAAACAGGATGTTCAGATTTCTAATCTGGCGCTGCTGCTCGATGATGTGCAGCTGGAGCGTCCGGTGAATGTTGCCCTGTCGCTGGATATGGGTTCAGACAGCATCAGCCTGGAAGGAAAAGTCGGACCGGTTGGCGAGCTGGCCAAACTGAATGTAAATAAATTGCCTGTGCAGATGCACCTTGTCAGTAAGCATATCGGACTTGCGACTTTTTCAGGCTTTTTGCCGCCACTTCCGGCCATGCTGGGCGATATGAAAAATGCTTTTGTCAGCCTCGACGGGCAATTTGAGCAACGGCCGGATGGTGTACGTGTAACGGCCGGTTCAGCGACATTAACATCTGCATTGCTGCTCAATACCGATTGGAAAATTGAACTCTCTTCTGCCGATGAAGCCAGAATTCACGCTTTTGATGTGACGCTGGATGGTCAGCATCTGCTCAAGGCACAGGGCTTCCTCAAAGGTTTATCCGGCAAACAGTTAAGCTATGAAATGCGTGTTGAAACCGATGCCCTGCACCGGGCATGGCTGGCCAGTTATGTTGCCGATCTGGGCGGCATGTATGCCGCACATCCTGACCCATGGAAGAGTGTGAAGATGGGGGCTTTGCTGGCAGGCGACACCACCTCGGTTGATATTCGTGATATGCAGATCTATTTAAACGATGAGCTTGTGCAGGTTTCCGGGCGTATGGGCTTTGCCGGTGCACCGGATATTCGTTTGCGACTGGCCGGAAAAACGCTGCATCTGGATCCGTGGATGCCGCAAGCTGCCGAGAAAAAAGCCGCAAATAGCACGGGGGCTGCTGGCGAGAGCGATTCTTCCGCGACCACACAGGCCGAGGCAACAGAGCCGGATTTACGCTTCCTCAAGCCATGGCGCGTCAATGTTCAGGCCAAATTCGATGCCTTGCTGATGCGCGGGCTGAATTTCACAGATTTCACTTCGAGCATCATCGGCCAGAACGGCGTGTTCAGGCTTGATCCGGCCCGTTTTTTGCTTGCCGGTGGTTCGGTTGAGGAAAAAGCATCGCTGGATGCGAGTCGTTATCCGGCCACGTGGACAGAATCAATTCATATCTCCAACCTGAAAGTCGGGCCGGTGCTGAAGATAGTGGCTGATACCGATCTGCTCGATGGCACGATGAAGCTGGATACCGACATCAAGGCCAGCGGACTGTTACCCGATAACGCCACCGGCAGTCTGAATGGTACGGCACAACTTTCGATGACCGATGGCCGCATCAAGGGTTTCGATATTGCCGGAGCGATGCGCAATATCGGTTCGCTGGGGCAGGGCAATGGCCCGCAGTACACTGATTTTGCTCAGTTGCAGGCCAGCTTCCATATTCGCAATGGCGTGGCAGATAACCGGGATCTGTTCATGGCGTCGCCGCTGTTTCGACTGACCGGCGAGGGGATCATCAATCTGGTCAATAAATCACTGGATTATCATGTAAAACCGAAACTGGTTGGCTCACTGGTTGGGCAGGGAGATACGATTACTTCACGCAACGGCATTGAAATTCCGCTGCATATTAAGGGCCCGTTTACTTCACCGTCGATTCGCCCGGAAGTGAATACCAGGAGCCTGATTGATAATGTCGGTGGTGCATTGAAAGAAGGTGCCAAGCCTAAAGATATTCTCAAAGGCATCGGCAAATCACTGGGTGGTGGTCAGACGGATCAGGGTAATGCCGCTCCGGCGGGCAATGATACGAAACCCGCCTTGCCTGAACCGGCAAAAGTCTTAAAAGGATTGTTCGGTATGTAGGCAGCTCAAGCGCAGCAAGGTCGGCTTATTAGTGTGACCTTGCTGTGTTTTACGGCTGCTTTGAACCGGTGGAGGACCTGAAATGTCTGGCTTTGAACATTTACGCATGCACCCGGATCGACCACAGATCCGGCAGATTAAATTTGCCGCAGATATGCTGCGCAATGGCGCGTTTGCGATTGTGCCGACCGAGACCACTTACAGCATCATGATGTTGCCGCAAGCGAATCAGGCACAAGAGGTTGTGCGGCAACTCAGGGGGCTGGATAAGACACATTTATGGTCGCTGGTCTGTCTGGATTTGTCGCAGGCGGCGCAACTGGTGAAAATGGATAATCGTGCCCACCGCATCGTCAAGCGCTGTCTGCCCGGCGGCTACACGTTTATTTTACCGGCTAACTCAACCTTGCCCAAGCGTGTGTTCGGCAATCGTCGGGATGTCGGATTACGTATTTCATCACATGTGGTGTGCCGGGCACTGCTCGAGACGCTGGGTGAGCCGCTGTTGGCAACAACCTTGCAGTTTCCCGACGAGGCATTGATTGCCAACGACCCGGAGGAGATAAAAAACCGCTGCAAGCATATGCATGCGGTGTTGATGGATGTGGGTTGGGGCGGCATGACGCCAACAACCGTGGTTGATTTATGCGGTGATGAACCGAACGTTTTACGTCAGGGTTTGGCCGAGTGGCCCTATGAGTAGAAAGCGAAGCGCGAACGTAGGGATTTATATTTTAAGGAGTTTAATGTGACAGATGCTGTTCAACGTACAGCGATGAATTCGCAGGAGAAACGCAGTGCTGGCTCACTGGCAGCTATTTTTGGCCTGCGCATGATGGGCCTGTTTCTTATTTTGCCCGTGTTTTCAACCTATGCGCATGGCTTGAAGGGGGCTCTGGAGCATCCCGAGCTGGTGGGTATAGCACTGGGAGCTTATGGCTTGTCACAGGCTTTGCTGCAAATTCCGTTCGGTATGATGTCGGACAAATTCGGCCGTAAGCCGGTGATTGCTGCCGGTATGTTGCTGTTTGCCCTGGGCAGCGTGATTGCCGCGATGTCCGATTCGATTGAAGGGGTGTTGCTGGGACGGATTATTCAGGGTTCCGGCGCTGTTGCTGCGGCGGTGATTGCACTGGCGGCAGATTTAACGCGTGAAGAAGCACGCACCAAGGCGATGGCGATGATTGGCATCACCATCGGTTTATCGTTTGCCGTGTCGATGGTTTTGGGGCCTTTGCTTGTTCAGTGGGTCGGCGTGCCGGGCTTGTTCTGGCTGACAGGTGTGCTGGCGCTGTTGTCTATTCTGGTGCTTTATTTCGTGGTGCCCAATCCGGTTGTGACGATGCGGCATCGTGACAGTGCTTTGTCATTTGCCAAAATCGGTGAAATTCTCAAAGACCGGAATCTTTTGCGTTTGGATATCGGCGTGTTCATTTTGCATGGTGCATTAACAGCCTTGTTTGTTGTGCTGCCCCTGGTGCTGGCTGATCCGGCGCTGGATTTACTGGCCCAGCCGCGTCAGTGGATGCTCTATTTGCCGGTGATGTTGCTGGCGTTTGTGCTGATGATACCGCTGATCATCATTGCCGAATCCAAGCGGAAAATGAAACAGATTTTCGTATTTTCCATTGCCTTGCTGGCGATATCCTGTGTGTTGCTGGCATTTTCACATGCGTCACTGTTATTTATCGCGCTGGCGCTGCTGTTGTTTTTTACCGCATTTAATACGCTGGAGGCCAGTCTTACTTCGCTGGTGTCGAAGTATGCACCGGTCGATGCCAAGGGTACGGCTGTCGGTATTTTTAATACGCACCAGTTTATGGGGGCTTTTGCCGGTGGTGTGCTGGGCGGCTTTTTGTACGATCCGCATACGCAGAATTATGCCATGACATTTATGGTGGTGGCGGGCATGTTCGGACTCTGGCTGATCATTGCGTTTGGCATGAATCAACCGCCTTATCTGGCGACGCGGGTTCTGCATGTGGATATTACTGATGCGCATTCTCCGGAAAAAATTGAGGCCGCAATTGCAGCGGTTCATGGTGTGGCGCATGTGGTGGTGGTGGCCGAAGAAAATGCAGCCTATTGCAAAGTCGATAGCAAGGTGATCGATGAGGCGGAGTTGCTGGCTGTCGCGGATTCATTCCGGGTATGACGAAGCCTTCCCATTCAGGACGTAGCGAGAAGATGGAACGCATCTTTGATATGCTGTTGCTGGTGGTGACCATTGTAATGGTGATCCTGTCGCTGCTGCTGGATGCGGATGGATGGGAAGTCACCGCTGCATTACTCAGTTTTGTCGTGTTGTTTGTTTTGCGCTGGTTTTATTCGCGTGATCGCAAGAGTTATCTGAAAGCCAACTGGTTTGATCTGGTGTTGATTGTATTGCTGACATCGCCGCTATTGCGTTTGCTGGTGGTGCTCAAAATCGCCGGTCTTTTGCCGATGCAGAAGATTAATCGCATGCTGCATCTGGGCCGAAAACAGATGCTCAGTTTACTGGTGCTGTCTAAAGATAGCCTGCCGACGGCGATGGCGCTGGTGTTTGGCGTGGTGATTGTTTTCGGATCCATGGCGTATCTGATCGAGCACCCGGTGAACCCTGCTTTCAAGGCGATTGATGATGGCCTGTGGTGGGCCTTTGTGACGATCACCACTGTCGGTTATGGCGATGTGGTACCGATGACCGGGCCGGGGCGTTTTATCGGCGTTATGACGATGGTCATTGGCGTGCTGATCTATTCACTGGTGATTGCCAATGTTACGCGGCTGGTGGAAATGGCCGGTGAAGAAGAACAGCCCGAAGCAGGGCATGTTCAAATCAGTAAAGATGAGTCTTCTCAATAAAATCTATTCAGGCCGTCAGTCTTATTCGCTGCCTTTCAATGTAACTGCCAAATTTATTCGCCTGTGCCAGTGGAACCTCATGTGCAGCACAAGTGCCAGTCCAGTTAGCAGAAACGCTTTCGATCACTTCATCAACGATATGACTTGCCATGACGGGGGTGATCTTGAAGCGGGCAGCCAGGGTTCCCGTGGCCTCATTTCTACACGGCCCGATATCGTTGGTGCCGAAACTCAGGGTATGTGCGCCACGCTGATTGATGTCCGGTAAAAGGTCATAGGCAGGCGTGAGGGTGTATCCACCACAGTGATACATCGAGAAATTCTTCAGATGATCGTCCGTATTGCCGATCAGGGCATTGAAGATCATCTGCCGGAACAGTGCGTGCAAGTCTCCGGCAGGGTCGCATGAAACCATGCGGATGACATCGGCCATCTGCACATAGCTTGAGTGGTAATAACCCGTGGCATTCAGCAGGCTTTGCATGCTGATCATATGACGACATCCCATGTCTGTTCGATCAAAACGATCCAGACAGAGCATTTTTAAGCCGCCGGATTCCATGATAGTGAATAACGGTACTGTTATTCCGGCCATGCGTGCCAGTTCGAGGCACGACGCCTCAAGCCCGACCACATCGAAAATATCGCGGATGCTGGGAAGTTTGATCAGTTTCAGATGTCCGTCAGCATCAGCAAGCGTCAGCTTTGGATGAGCGCCACCGGCGGAACCGGCCGAGCGGAACAGTCGTTGCAGCATCAGATCGTCCTGTAAATCTCCCTGTTCGAAAGCGCTGGCTGCTGCGGCAAGGTCGTTTAGCGAATCAAGGCCTTCCCGGAAAAATGGAAAGTGTGGACGTTTGTTATCTGTCTCAAACGTCAGCGCGCCAATCGCCTTCTGATCGGGATGTTGCAGCAAAAGATGAGGCGATTGTTGGGCGTGCGATAACTGCATGGTTTTGGCAATCAATGAGCGACCCCACCCATCGGGCAAGGAGTCTTCGAATACGCCGAACAGAATTTTATCGGTTTCATGTGTAGTTATGCCGGAATCGAGGTTAATCGGGTCCAGCGGAAACGAATTCTTCGATGCGATGTACGATGCGTCATAGCGAAATGCACAGCGATTGCCATTCGCGACAAGTTCACCCACGGCAACGGAATTGCCGAGATCCGTGGTGAGAGCAACCTGATAGCGTTGCGTTTTCATTACAGGCCACGCTTCCTGCGTACAGTTGCGCGCTGTCGTGGTTTTTTTTCTGTTGTCATCGCCAATTCATCAAACAGGGTTCTGTTTACGGTAAACAAGCTTTCCCAGGCATGCATCGTTTTGGTGATCATCGCCGCTTCCAGCCAATAGCCGATCTTGACCGTTGGATCTCCAGCCTCCATGCGCACATAGGTTCTTCGGGAAATACCAATTCTTGCGGCCATAAGTTCCTGCGTTTGGTTCAGTTCGTTGATGCGATACGACTGCAAGCTGGAGCCAATTGTTTTGCAGAGTGTTTCAACCTGTTCGGAAAATGCGCTTATCGTCATTGGCACAATGTGACATATAAATACCATTGTGATAAATATTTGCATTTAATGATCACTGTGTGTTCCATTATAAATAAAAAAAGATCAGCGCATCCAAGTCGGACGTAACGCCTGAGCAAGCTATTTAAACAGGGCGAATACCTATCCAGATATTGTGTCGGGCACCGCGTTTGGCGGAGACTGATCGGATGGTCTGTTCGCTGACTTTAAAGCCTGCTTTAAGCATGCGCCGGGTAAAAGCCGGATCTTTGAAGGCTGACCATAATGTGAGTACGCCGCCGGGTTTGAGGGCGGCATAGGCACTGTTCAGGCCACGCAGACCATAAAGGGAATCATTGTCATCACGGGTGAAGCTGTCCGGCCCGTTATCGACATCCAGCATGATGGCATCAAATGTATTTTGTCGCTGGCGCATCACCAGGCCGACATCCTGTTCGAGCACTTCAACGCGTTGATCCAGCAGCGGATAGCTGGCGACGGCCCCCAGATCGTCCCGGTTCCACTGAACCACGGCGGGAATCAGTTCCGAGACTGTGATGCGCGCGTCGGGGCCGGTTAGCGCCAGTGCTCTGGCCAGCGTAAAACCCATGCCGAGTCCGCCGACCAGCAGGTGAGGGCTTTGTACCGAAGTAATACGCTCACAGGCAAGCTCGGCCAGGGCATCTTCTGAGTGGTGCTGGCGGGAGTTCATCAGTTCACCGTGTTTATCAACGCGAATGGAGAACTCGTCACCGCGCCGATAAAGCTTTAGTGCTACGCTATGCTCAGTGCTGGTTGCCAGCAGGACAAAAGGCAGCACGGAATTACTGGAGTTTAAACATGCTGGTGCCCGCCAGCAGGTCATGCAGAGGCTGTTTTCTCGGGGTAAGCAGCATGCAGAGCATGCTGATGAAGGGGATAATCGAAGCAACGAAGAAGGTGAGCTTATCGATGTTGCCGGTAGCCACGTAGGCCATCAACTGGAAGAAAGTAACGCCAAAAGCCAGCCATGTCAGACCCATGGCAAAAAAGCGTACCGTTGCATTGGCGAGCGACGGATGATCGCCGGTATCGATCATGGCAACTCGCAGTTTCCATGGACGCATACCTGTCGTGGCACCGCCCTTGCTCCAGAATCCGGCGAAATAGGCATAGGCGATAATGGTCACCAGCAATTGGCTCAGCCAGTGATTGGAAGGGATGCTAGCAATCTGGGTGCTGATGGCGAAGGCGATAAAAAGCAGGCCAAACAGAATAATCAGATCATAAGCTGTGGCCAGCAGGCGCAAGGTAATACCGGCCGTTTTGGCCTTGGGCCTTACAGTTTGTGACGGTGTTGCATCAACCATGACATCCCCCAACTACTTAAAAAGAACACGCACAAAACCATGACAATGGTTGCGCCGGATGGCCAGTCCTGAGCATAGGAAAGGATCATGCCGCTTGCAGTGCCAAAGCCGGCAAAGAGCACGCTGAATAACCACAGGCTTAGTAGTGACCTGCCCCAGAACCAGGCACATGCAGCCGGTAGCACCAGCATGCCGGTGGTGAGAACAATACCGGCAAGTTTAACACACATGATCACGGACAGGCCGACCGCACCATAGAGAAACAGGCGCAAGGCCGAGGTGCGCATACCCTCGGCAAAGGCGGTTACCGGATCAAAGGCAATACTCCACCAGCTGCGGCCCATGGTGATGAACATCAGCATGATGGCGGAACCGATGACGAGCAGCCAGTGCAGTTCATCGCTGGTGATGGTCAGGATATTGCCGAATAGCAGGCCGAACAGATCGACATCCTGCTTGCTGGCTTTGCTAATCAGAATAATACCCAGCGCCATGCTGCCAGCGAAAAGCAGGCCAGTGCCGGTATCTTCAGTGATGCCCTGCCGTTTGGGTAAAACAGCCAGCAACAGGGCGATGACAACGGCCAGCACGGTGGCTGTGGGTAGCAGTGGTAGCGACAGCATGACGGCGATACCGAGTCCGGCCAGCGAGGTGTGGGAGACACCAACTGTCAAAAAAGACAAGCGATGCGCCAGCACCATCACCGACATTGAGGATGCAATCAAGGCAATCAGAAATGAAGGCAGCAGGATTTCCTGCATCACCGGGCTAAGGAAAAACTGTTGCAGTAAGTTCATGATTTCTCATCCATGCAAGCATCCACACAGGCTTCATTTTGAACTGGCTGACAGCCGATGCAACCATGGTCATGGGCAATCACATGCATGTGGTCACCATACATGGAGTGCCAGATATCTTCCGGGATCTGTTCACCTTTCATGGCATGGTAGTGAATATGTTTGTTCAGACAGGCGACTGAATCGACATGGGCCGTGATTGCCGCAATATCGTGTTCGACCATGATCACCGTGGTTTTTTCCCGGTCGCATAATTCACGCAGCAAGGCATATAGCTGTTGCTGACGTTTGCTGTCCATGGCTGCTGAAGGCTCATCAAGCAGCAGAATTTCAGGTTTGCGCACGAGGGCGCGGGCAATGCGCACGCACTGCCGCTGGCCACCGGAAAGTGAACGGAAATCGGCATCGATATGGGATTGCATATCCAGAAAGCTCAGGGCATCGAGCACCTTTTTCTCAGCCCGCAGCGGTATCCACAACGGAGCGCCATAGTTGGGTAGGCCCATGCTGACCACTTCACGGACGGTTAGCGGCAGATGCGGTTCATGGTCATGCAATTGATGCAGGTAGCCGATCTGTTTCAGCAGGCGATGACGGTTAAATCGCTTCAGGCACTGGCCCATCAGGTCGATGTGGCCATGATCGGGCTGAATCAGACCTGCAATGATCGAGAGAATGGTGCTTTTACCAGCGCCATTGGGACCGACAATGCCGATAAAATGACCGGCTTCCAGCGACAGAGAAATATTCTCCAGAATGGTAATGCCATTCGCTGAGAAGCTGATGTTGGAAAGATGAACCGCTGGTGTGCTCATGGCATGCTTGTGCCAGTTGCCAGTCCTGAAGCCAGAATATCCAGATTTCGCTGCATTAATTCAGCCCAGCTTTCCGAGCAGTTGCCCAGTGCATCCATATAAATGATCGTGTCAGTATCCGGTGATGTATCGTTGGCATGCCGGGCAATCCACTGCAAGGTGCGGTTGCTGTGATTGGTGTCGCCGATAAGTACCGCATCAGGGTTGGCTTTCAGCGTGTTCAGGGCACTCTCCAAAGCACGCGGCCCTTGCTCCTGACCATGATGATCGGACTCAAGCACGGCCAGCACCGGAATGCCCATCGCTTCAAAAAAATGTTCCCATGCCGGATGCTGCATAATGACGCCGCGTTTTTTCAATGCAGGCAAGACACTAAGCCAGTTTTGCTGAGTGGCTGCAATGGTGGTTTTTGCCCGTTCCAGTGCCGTGACATCGACATCCGGAACCGCAGCAGCAAGGCTTTCCACCATCTGGCGCGCATTGGCTGGGTTCAGCCAGCTATGACTGTCTGCATGCGAAGTGCCGGGCCAGAGATCAAGTTTCTTAGCCTGATCCAGACCATGCCAATGGGCATCGTCACTGGAGGCACGAATCAGCAGATCACTGTTTTTCAGCGTTTCAATTTGACGCGGTGAAAGCTCAAAATGGTGAGGGTCGGCTTTGCCGGGCAGCAGGCAGCTGACATTGGCATCCGGTGCCACCAGATGCACCAGCCCGGCCAGTGGCGGCAGTGTTACCGTAATGCGCATGTCATTGGCATAGGCGGGTGTATTACAGGACCATAAAATGGCAAAGGCAGAGAGGAGACGAAAAATGTTTTGGCGCGAAGTGGTCATGTTGAGTTTTAGAAACCTGAGAAATAAATTTTGGTAAGCGGGGTATACTAGGCCGAATTTTCTCAGAGACCAACTTATTTGGAAGGTATGTGGAGGCATGTGGAAGGTGCGTGGCTCGAAGCGCAGGAATAAAGATCAATAAGCCTCCTGAGTTAAGACAAAGCCCGGCCAGGGCCGGGCTTTGAAATAGAGCATCGATGACTTGTTTTATTGTCCAGTCAAAATCAACCCTGAATTGCCGGCGTTACCGACAATCACGGTTTGACCATTGCCATTTTGAGCCGAGCCAAAGAGCTGGAAGGCCGGTGATGTGATCTGTCGCCAGTTCACCAGATCGGCAGAGGTCGCAATATTGGAGGTTAAGCCAACGCAAATATAACTGCTTCCGCTCCAGTAAATATTATTGATCCAGAAATTACTCAGATTGGTATATTTCAGCGTCCAGTTGATGCCATCCGGAGAGAGCATCAGCTGCCCGCTGCTACCGGCCGCAACGAACTGAACACCATCCCAGATAATTGACTGCATGCCAGCATTGCCGGTAGTGGATAGTGTGCTCCAGGTTATGCCGTCGCTGCTGGTGACAATGATTGTGCCTGTTGGTGTCCAGGAGGGTGCAACAGCAACCAGCATCGCACCATCGCTCGCAACCCCTACAATCGATTCAGCAGCAATGCCGGATGTTTGGCTTGTCCATGTTACGCCATCAGGGCTGGTCGAGATCATGCCGGAATTGCCGACTGCAATGAACATATTATGACCCGCTGACCAGATAACATCGTTTATGGCATAGGGGTCGGCAATCACCTGTTTCGTCCAGGTAACACCATCTGTACTGGTCTCAATAGCCGAAACGAGCCCCGGATTGTATTCACTTCCGGCGGCGACGAGCAGCGTGCCGTTGGTGGCCAGCGCCTTCAATCCACCACTGGTGAGCGGGCTGGTTTGTCGTGTCCAGGCATATCCATCCACACTGGTCAGGATTGTAGCGGCTGCACCACCCATATTGGGCGAACCGACCGCCACATATTGCGTGCCGGTCCAGATGACATCGCCCATACTGGTGTCCGGAGCGATATCGTTTTTACGATTTGTCCACGTCACACCATCCATACTGGTGAGAATGTCGCCGCTATTGCCGACAGCAATGATCAGGCCGCTGACTGTATCAACAGTGACTCCGCGCAGGATAGAGCCATATGCCAGTCCGCTGGCCTGTTTCGTCCAGCTCACACCGTCCGGGCTGGTCATTACGTTCTGTCCTGTTGTCCAGTCGCCACTACCCACGGCAACAAACTGGCTGCCGCTCCAAACCACGTCATAGACAACGCCTTGAATGATGCCGGTCAGTTGCTGAGTCCAGGTGATGCCATCAGAGCTGGTCATGACAGTCGACAATGCATTTGGCGCGCTTCCGCCCACGGCGACCAGAGTCGTACCATTGGTGCTTATACTGTTGAGGGTCGATGTTGATGCCGGAGTTGTCTGTACCGTCCAGGTAATGCCATCAGGACTGGTGACAATAACGCCGTTCATACCAACAGCGACGAACTGCGTACCGGTCCAAATGACATCGCCCAGACCATTGCTGGTTGGCGATACCTGCTTAACCCAGGTGTAACCATCCACACTGGTCAGAATGCCGGCATATGGATCGACGTTGCCAGCTGAGCCGACGGCTACAAACATGCCATTGCCGAAGGTAATGCCAACAGCATAGCGGGGAACCCCCATCGAGAATGGTGCAGACCAGTTAATACCATCAGTGCTGAAGATGCTGTTGCCAAAGAATGAAATCGCCACATACATGCCGTTACCCCAGGCTACATCCTGCAAAACCTGACCGGATAGTGTGGCAGACACCTTACCGGCACTCCATGTGTAGCCATCCTGGCTGCTGATTGCAGTTCCCTTATTGCCAACAGCAGCATAACCCGCGCCGCTATGAACGATGCGATAAAGATCATTGGCCGATGGGGTTGGGTTGCTCAGTTGCAGGGTCAGGTTCGGTGCAGCTTTGCCTGCAACAACCGTGACAATCGCTGTGGCCGTGCCGACATTCCCGGCAAGATCGGATGCACTGAAGGTGACTGTGGTTTGTCCGAGTGGAAGAGAGTTCGGCATATTGTCAGTGATCGTAAAAATCGGTCCGTCAACATTGTCCAATGCTGTGGCGGCAAATCTGAAAGCAGACAACTGGTTGTCAAATTTGCTGATGAAGCCTATTCCGGCACCGGCTATAACCGTAATGTCCGCTGGGGGCGTGATTACCGGAGGAACTGTATCGCCGCCAGCTGCCGGAGTAGCCGTAACCGTGACATTTGCAGTAGCTGTGCCGCTGTTGTTGGCAGCATCTTTGGCTGAGAAAGTCACTGTTGTCACACCAACCGGAAACGTGGCAGGTGCATTGTTGGTGATGGCGCCGGCGACGCCGACATTATCTGTGGCCGTTGCAGCGGCGAGGAATGTTGCGATTGCTGCATTGGTATTGGCAACGCTCGTTGCACCGGCAGCTGTGGGTACGGTGATGCTGGCGGGCGCTGTAACTGTCGGCGCAATAGTGTCGGCAACTGCCGGGGTTGCGCTCACTGTAACGGTCGCCGTAGCTGTGCCGATGTTGCCCGCTGCATCAGTAGCGGAGAAAGTGACGGTGGTGACACCCACCGGGAAGCTGGTTGGAGCGTTGTTGGTGATGGCACCGACAATACCGACATTATCCGTGGCTGTGGCAGCGGTGAGGAACGTTGCGATAGTCGCATTGGTAGCCGCCACTGCTGTAGCACCGGCAGCTGTTGCCACCGTGATCGCCGCTGGTGCGCTGACAACTGGCAGTATTTTATCAAACAGGGTCTGATTGAAATTCGGTGGCGTCACAGTGACTTGTGTACCAGCCAGAGCAGCCGGTGCATTGGGTGATGCCTGATACGTTGTGGTTGCTGCGCCGAGGTTAGCACCGCCGGCAAAAACAGTGTTCAAAGCTTTTGGCGTGCCGCCGACACTCACACTCAGCGAGATGCCGCCGGAACCCTGACCGTTGATGATGCCATCGGCACCCAGATCGGCAGCCATCAACTTAACGATGCTGACAGGGTTCGGCACTGCCGCACCGACTGTCAGTTGGGTGTATGCATCATTAACCAGCTTGGATACGCCGCCCAGCAGGGCCGCATATTTTTTCTGGTCCGCAGTAGCTGTGGCGAGGTTCTGCGGCGCCGGTGGCAGCACAGTCAGTGGATCAAAGCCGACACTGGCGGTGTAGCTGGCTTTCACTTTTGGCAGGGCTGCGGCAACGTTGTTGGCATAGCCATCGACAATCATTTGACGCAGCGTCGAGATGGCCGCATCGGTGATCGGTGAAATCGGGGCTGTGGTCGCGTTGGCTTCCATCACACCCTGAAACGAAGCGTTGCCCATCCGGATGGTGGCACCGGTATATTCATCGACATAACTGCCGCCGGTAGCAATGACTAAAAATGGGCCGACCTGACCGGCTGGCAACGTTGCATTCCATGCGCCGTATTGGTCGGTTGGAATGTTACCGATGACGAATGTGCCCTGAGCACCGGTGGTGGTCATGGTGTAGATATCGACCGTTGCGCCAGTCACCGGGCCTTTGCTGACCGCGCCGCTGACCGCCGTGCCTGCCGGTGCGTTGGCAATGCCGCCGCCGCTGTTTGAACAGGCGGCAAGTAAGCCGCCGATGCTCAGCACGAGTAAAATAGTGCGTAAATATGATGGTATTTGCATGAACTCCTCCTTGAGTAGATATAGAGGCAACGATAACGAGGAATAATTATGAATCACAATCCCCTGTATGGGGGGGGTAGCAGGCAGGCAAGTCACCATCGGTAGAATATGAAACTTTTTTATTAGGCACAAAAAAAACGCCCGGCCATCTCTGGCCGGGCGTTCTTTCGCGTTACGGGTGAGCGACTAACGTGTGAAGGTTCCGCCCACTGCGGCATTACCACCCCAACTACTGCGAATGCCATCTAGTGACTCGGTGGTCACGTTGCGTGGCAGCCCTTTGCTGAGGTCGGTGGAGCCGATCAGAGCGTTGTAGCTCATCCCTTGCGCCGTATCGGTGCGCAGAACAACCACATCGTAGGTGCCGTTAGCGGCCAGATTCTGCACCGTGATGTTGGCCGGGACGGTTGGCAACACAACCTGATTATCACCCACTGGAACGTGGAAAACCCAGTTCTTTAGGGGGGTGACACCGGCGTTCCAGCTACCAAGCGCCAGCGTGGTCATGGTTGCCGTACCGCCCGGTGCCAGAATCGGCAGCGACCAGCTGATGACTGGATTGGCCCAGCCAGTACCGACCTGATTGAAGATCATCGCCTCGTAGGCAAAGTTCGAGTTAATGTTCAACTTTGCCGGGACTGCCCCAACGATTGGCTGGCGGTAGTGCCAGACGCTGTTGGTTCTGCCGTCGTAGGTAGCCTGATTCCCACCCAGCAGATACCCCTCAATCGCTGCCGGTGTGGCGGCAAACTGCGGCATCACTGTCGGCTGAATCAACATACGATCACGCCAGTTTGTTGTTTGCAGGGCAAAGAGTCCGACATAACCACCGGCGGTTGAGACACCCATCGTCTCACTGCCTGCCGGTATGCTCAGCGGGGGATTGATGTTGGCCAGTTGGGAGACGGTAGTCAGCGCCGGTGGCACGGCGTTGTAGGCCACACTGAGTGTGACTGCCGCTGGTGTTGCCGCAGCCACGGTGGTGAGGGTGGTGTTGGCCTGAACCAGCACAGCATCAATCACCTCCAGGTTGTTCACATACTGCACCGCCCACAGATCACCGGTGAAGGTGGTACCCACCGGCGTGGTTGGCAGGAAGCGATTTGGGAAAGCGTTGTTGCCAGTAATCTGATCAACAATGACATTACCGTAAGCATCAACCAGATAGAAATCGGTTCTGCCATAGATGTTTGCCCCGGTGATGTTGCCCGCAGGCAGGTTGAACTTGAGGTAGGAGCCTGCCGGTGGTGTGCTGGTGGTGGCGTTGGCTGGTGCGTTGGCATAGATGTCCATCACACCATTGGGCTGCACGCAATAGAAGCTCTCCCAAGTGCGGTTGTTCATAAAGACATGCACATCGTGCGTGCCATTAAGTGCCGCAAAGGTGGCCAGACCATTGGCGCCCGTGGTCACAACCGGCAGACCGCCACCGGACTGATCCAACTGTACCGTTGCCCCCTGAAGCGGCATACCATAATCATCGCGGACATACACATTGAGTGTTCCAGCATTAACCGATGCCTGATTGCAGGCCATAGCTGCCGTAGGGAGCGAACCCGCATTGGTTGCCAGAGACTGGCCATAACTACCCGGAATAACGTAGAAATACTGCGATGTAATCTGGTCATCCGCCGTCGCCCACAGGCCATCGGGGCCTGCGCCGCCGGTGCCGACGTAGGTGATCTGGTTGGTCATGTTGTCCGCTGCATCGTAGCTGACGGTGTTGTAATAGACGGTATCGTCGGCACTCCACCAGATGCCATCGGCACCGGAGCTGTAACTTAGCAAACTGGAGGTCACCAGATTGCTGGCGGTGTAGGCGTACTTGCCTTGGTACCAGATCACGTCATCAGCGGTGTGCCACGCACCATCGGCACCAGCTCCGTTGTAAGCAATCTGGCCAGTGACTTTGCCGCCAGCGTTGAGGGTCTGAGTCTCATAACTGGTGAGAAGGTCATCGGCAGTCAGCGCCAAGCCATCGAGGCCGGAGCTGTAGCTATCCATCACACTGTTGCCATTTACGTCATAAAAGGTGGTGCGATAAGAGGTGCTGTAGTCGTCGGCGTTGAACCAGGCACCATCCACACCGGCACCGGTGAAGTCGTTATAGAAGTTCATCCGCCCCTGCGCGTCGTAGCTGTAGTTGGTGTAGCTGCTCGGCAGATCGTCGGTGGTGAACCAGTTGCCATCGGCTCCGGGGCTGGTCATCACCACCACCTGAACCTGCTGGTTCAGAGCGTTATAGATGTAGCGGTAGGCGTTGTTGGCCACGTCGTCAGCGGTAAATGGAATGCCATCGGCACCCATCCCGGCGACGGTGTACACATTGGCCGTACCAATCTGAGTACCGTAACTATCGAGCAGATTTAGCGTGTAGCTCGATGCGTAGTCATCGCTGGTGAAGGCAAAACCATCCAGCCCAGTACCGGTGTAGGTGATATTAAAGGTCATCTTGCCGGAGTAGGGGTCGTAGGTGCGCTGCCAGTAGTTGGTGACCGGAACGTCGTCGGCGGTGAACCAGAGGGCATCGGCTCCTCTGGCGCTGTAGTTGGCAGAGAGGGTCTGATTTCCTTTGGCGTTGAAGGTGGCCCGTGCATAACTGGCCAGAGCGTCATCACCGGTATGCCAAGTGGTATCCGGGCCGTAGCCAGTCAGGCTAAGGGTCAGGGCCGATTTGCCGGTGGCCGGGTTGAACTCGGCGTAGATGGCAGATGCAGTATCGTCGGCGGTGAACCAAGCACCATCCACACCTTTGTTGGTGTGGGAGGCTACCAAGGCACCATGTCCGGCGGCGTCGTAACCAAAGTAGGTGTAGCCAGTCACTACGTCGTCAGGGGTAAACCACAGGCCATCCAACCCTTTGGCGGCAGCGCCGGTAAAGGATGCCTGATAGTTGATGCGCAGATTGGCCAGATCAATGTCCGACAGCGCGTACATCATCACCACGTCGTCGGTGGTGAACCAAGTGGCATCAGCACCGGCACCGTTGAACATGGTGGTCTGCACCGACAGGCCACCGATGTCGAAGCGGCCAAGGATGTAGTTGGCCGGAACGTCATCGCTGGTGAACCAGAGGGCGTCCGGCCCGGCGGCACCGTAGTGGGTGATCTGCACCCGGTTGCCATTCACATCGAGTGTGGCGATGTCGTAACCGAGGCCGCTGCCCGGAACATCGTCGGCAGTAAACAACTGGCGATCCGGGCCAGCCGACAACTTCGGAACAATCAACACATTGCCCGCCCCATCCAGCCCTTCGAGTGCGTAAGTGCCGCTGTCGGCTGACACCAGATCATCGGCGGTGAACCAAGTGCCGTCAGTTCCGGGGCGATTAAAGGTGATCGAGGGGAGAGCACCATTGGTTTGCGCCAGATTGTACGGGTCGGAGACGGTGTAGCTGGTTGGCACATCGTCGGCAGTCACCGGCAGGCCATCGGGGCCGAAGCGCAGGGCAATGGTGCGGATGTAGGCGGTTTTCTGGGTGTTTAGCTCAGCAAGCGTGTAGCTGCCGTTGTTGTAGGTAACAGAAGCGGTTCCCGAAGCAACGTTCGGCTGCGTGAAGAGCCGCCCCTTCATGGCGTTGCCAACAGCGACATAAACGCCGTTGATGACAGCACCGGGATTGAGTGCCCCCGTTGGTTGAACCGCTGCGGGCAGGGTTGGCAGTACCGGCTTGAAGCTCAGGCCTGTGGAAGGTGTGACAGGCGGAACGCCGCCCCCTGTGTTGCCGCCGCCAGCTGCCGGAGTAGCCGTAACCGTGACATTTGCAGTAGCTGTGCCGCTGTTGTTGGCAGCATCTTTGGCTGAGAAAGTCACTGTTGTCACACCAACCGGGAAAGTGGCAGGTGCATTGTTGGTGATGGCGCCGACGACGCCGACATTATCTGTGGCCGTTGCAGCGGCGAGGAATGTTGCGATTGCTGCATTGGTATTGGCAACGCTCGTTGCACCGGCAGCTGTGGGTACGGTGATGCTGGCGGGCGCTGTAACTGTCGGCGCAATAGTGTCGGCAACTGCCGGGGTTGCGCTCACTGTAACGGTCGCCGTAGCTGTGCCGATGTTGCCCGCTGCATCAGTAGCGGAGAAAGTGACGGTGGTGACACCCACCGGGAAGCTGGTTGGAGCGTTGTTGGTGATGGCACCGACAATACCGACATTATCCGTGGCTGTGGCAGCGGTGAGGAACGTTGCGATAGTCGCATTGGTAGCCGCCACTGCTGTAGCACCGGCAGCTGTTGCCACCGTGATCGCCGCTGGTGCGCTGACAACTGGCAGTATTTTATCAAACAGGGTCTGATTGAAATTCGGTGGCGTCACAGTGACTTGTGTACCAGCCAGAGCAGCCGGTGCATTGGGTGATGCCTGATACGTTGTGGTTGCTGCGCCGAGGTTAGCACCGCCGGCAAAAACAGTGTTCAAAGCTTTTGGCGTGCCGCCGACACTCACACTCAGCGAGATGCCGCCGGAACCCTGACCGTTGATGATGCCATCGGCACCCAGATCGGCAGCCATCAACTTAACGATGCTGACAGGGTTCGGCACTGCCGCACCGACTGTCAGTTGGGTGTATGCATCATTAACCAGCTTGGATACGCCGCCCAGCAGGGCCGCATATTTTTTCTGGTCCGCAGTAGCTGTGGCGAGGTTCTGCGGCGCCGGTGGCAGCACAGTCAGTGGATCAAAGCCGACACTGGCGGTGTAGCTGGCTTTCACTTTTGGCAGGGCTGCGGCAACGTTGTTGGCATAGCCATCGACAATCATTTGACGCAGCGTCGAGATGGCCGCATCGGTGATCGGTGAAATCGGGGCTGTGGTCGCGTTGGCTTCCATCACACCCTGAAACGAAGCGTTGCCCATCCGGATGGTGGCACCGGTATATTCATCGACATAACTGCCGCCGGTAGCAATGACTAAAAATGGGCCGACCTGACCGGCTGGCAACGTTGCATTCCATGCGCCGTATTGGTCGGTTGGAATGTTACCGATGACGAATGTGCCCTGAGCACCGGTGGTGGTCATGGTGTAGATATCGACCGTTGCGCCAGTCACCGGGCCTTTGCTGACCGCGCCGCTGACCGCCGTGCCTGCCGGTGCGTTGGCAATGCCGCCGCCGCTGTTTGAACAGGCGGCAAGTAAGCCGCCGATGCTCAGCACGAGTAAAATAGTGCGTAAATATGATGGTATTTGCATGAACTCCTCCTTGAGAATTAGTGCGAGGATAATGAGCCGGATTTGGGTGCGGCAATCCCCTGTTTGAGGGGGATGTATGGAGGTGTTAATAAGGATATTGTGTACCCGTTTTTTTAAGAAGTGCTTTGACTTATGGCGTCAGGGATAATGGGGTGGAGATGAAAAAGCGATTTGTTATTTCAGGCAAGGCGAGATGGATTTTTTTATGTTGGATGATGTCTCTGATGACTATGAGTGTTCAGGCAGCCGAGCCATTGACAAGCTCTTCCAGTCATGCTCTGGCGCTGTTGGCACCGGAGGGTCGCTGGGCTTTGCAGATTGAGTTGCGTCAGAATGGTTACGATAAGCAGTACGATGCAGGCAGCAATAAACGGCTGCTGGGCGCACCGTTTGATGGTGTAAATCTTGATGCAAGCATGTTTCCTGCGATTGGCCTGCTTGGGGCGGGCGCGTCACTGGGCACGACAGCACTGACAGCCGAGGTGCAGTACAAGCGTATGCAGATTACACTGGGCTATGGCATCAGTGAAAACATCACCATTGGCACGATCATGGATTATTCAACAACACGCACCAACGTGGCGTTTTCGGTGGCTGGTGGCAATGTCGGTTTTAACCCCTTGTTTAATCCGGCCAATGTAATCGGAGCGGCAAATTTCCCGTTTGCGCCTGCGGGCGGTCCGGTCGCGCCGGTTGGTACGCAAGGGGTACAGAAAATATTGACCTCGCCGCTGTTCGGTTTTGGCTATAAGCCGATTCAGAGCGTGACAGTATTAACTTTTGGCGATCCTGCATTTGGCGGCTTATGGCGGGTTTATTCCGATGATGAGCAGAGTGTGGTGCTGGGCGGAGCCTGCCGTATCGGCATGGCGAAAAACGATGACCCGGACAACCTGTTCGACGTGATCGGTGCGGACAGTTCGAATGATATCTTCGCACAGGCTGAATACTTCCGCAGTCTCGGTATGGGCGTTGATTTGCACCTGAAAGCCATGCGAGCATGGCAGTTTGCCGATCATGTGAACCGGCGTATTGCGGCTCTTGGGCAAGTGTTGGCAACTCTGGCCAGCAAGGAAAATCTCAAAAGAAATCTGGGCGATTACTGGGAATATGATGTGGAGCTTGGCTATGTCTTGAGCGACTGGCGTCTGGCCGGAACCTGGCACCGCTGGCAGAAAAACAGCGATGTATATACCTCGTCCAAAGGCAGCAATACCGCCGGTTTAATGGCATTCACGCAAATTGATGCCGATCAGTGGCGGGCATCGGTATCGTGGAGTGGTATTCATGCATGGCAAGAAGAGAAATTACCGATACCGCTGATCGCCAAACTTGAAATGCAACAAACATACCGGGGTCGCAATATGCCGGATGTGCGCGATATTTACCTGCTGTTGACGACGTTTTTCTAGCTTTTGTGCATCTTAGTGATGCTGTAAGGCGAACTGGCAATCATCGATAAAGGGCATGATGCAGGATGGTTCCAGTAGTTCTTTCATATGCACCAGACCATCCAGCGGGGCATGTGTTCTATTGGCGAGATGAATTCTTCCCATGCCTTCCGGCCTTGGTTGAAGTTCTAGTCCCATGGCGCTGGTGATGGGGACCAGTCCGTCATCATCATGATAATCGAAACCAAACATGCCGTTAAATGAAACGCCGTGAAAGCGATAGCGCGGCCTTGCAGAAATATCGACTGGATGGTTGTTGAGCCAGTTCAGTTCACGTGAGTTTCTGAGCATGGCAGCGGCAGCCGGAACAGGTGAAAAAATGCTGGCAAAATCCAGCAGTCCGCAATGTGGCGTGGCCAGTGTCAGCAGCTTGGTGCAGGGATAGCGAAATTTAGCGAACAGTGAACGGGCCACCAGGCCGCCCGTGCTGTAGCCGATCCACACTGTATTGTCATAGCGCCAGTGATGTCTGTTTGCCAGCGTCATAAGATCGGCATGCAGAAAATCAGCGGCAACGGGGAATGGCAATTCAGAGCGATAACGCATTTGTAGCGGTGTCCAGCCAAAATGCGTCAATGCCGGTGTCAGCGCATGTTGCATGGGTAGCAGTTGCTGTTCGGGTAAGGTTTGCGAGATACGGATGTCTTTCAGAAAAGGTGTCTGATTGAAAATTCGCTGAAAATTTTGGTCAATATCAAGACCGTGTAGAAAAATGCAGAACTTTTGTCGGGAAGCTTGAACCATTACGACAATCCGAGATTAATAGCTTCAGAGGCTGCTTCAGCACGCGAATGAATACCGAGTTTTTTGTAGACGTTCTTGATGTGTTCCGAGGCGGTGTGGGTGCTGATGCCCATCAGTTCCGCACATTCCTTGGTGCTCATACCTTTTGAAATATACAGCAGGGTTTCCTGTTCGCGTTCGGTCAGTTTGGAGGGAGGCTCTTTTTTAGTTCGTGTGACTTGTTGAAAGTGAAGTAACATTTGTTGGGCAACGTTGGCAGAAATGGGCGGCCTGCCGCTGAGAATACCCTGCAACAGATTTGAAATTTCAGCTTTTCCTTCATCCTTGAGCAGGTATCCATCAGCACCGGCTTGCAGTGCCGGGAAAAGATGCTGCTTGTCTGAAAATATGGTGGCCACAATACAGGGACAGCTATGATCAGACGATTTTACCGCCCGGATCAGGTTGATGCCGGAACCATCAGGTACATGTAAATCGGCGATGACCAAATCAAAAGTTTGTTGAGCGAATATTTGCTTTGCTTCTTCAAGCAGAGGCGTGGTTTTTATGTAAATCTGATCGCCAAAGGCCATGTGTAATGCTTCGGTAAGCCAGAGCTGGGCATCAGGGTGATCTTCAAGCAGTAGAATTTGCCGAATTTGCCGAATTTGATGGTTGGTAGTCATGCGTCAATTTCCTCCAGTGGGATAAACCAGATGACATGGCAGCCGCCCCTGAGGCCGCGACGCCAGCGAATCCGGCCATGCAGGGCATGAATGCGGCGTTGCATATTTCTGCGGCCATTGCCGTCAAAGTTGTCGTCTGTTTGAAAGTGTCCCTGATTACGTACGGACATCCATGCTGCATTGCAACGGATCCATATATGCACACAGGCATCGGATTGATCGCCATGTTTCAAAACATTGGTCAGCGCCTCGCGCAGCACACTTGCAATTTGAGCGGTTTTTGCGGGCGTGAAATAGAGTAAAATATCATCGGTGTGCTGTCGCCAGTGTAATTTAAATGGCATTTGGCAAAAGCGTTGTAAAGATTCCTGCCTGAGTTGATCAAGCCAATTGTCCTGAAATGACTCTGTTTGACTGCAACTGACAATTTCGCGTAACCCGTCCATCGCCTGTCTGGCCAGATTACGCTGGTTCTCGGTTTCGCTTTGATAGACGATAGAAAGAAGCTTTGCCCCCAGGTCATCGTGCAGGTCGCTGAAAATACGTTGACGTTCTTCGGTGACAGCCGCTTGTGTGCGCAACTGAACAATGGTTTGATAAGCGTTTTCAATGCGCTTTTCAGCTTCCTTGATACGATCTTCGAGCGTGGCATTGGCCTGCTCCAGTCCGCTGGAAACATCGACAAAACGACGAAGCAGAACAATGGCAATGGCCAGCATAAGCAAGGGAACCGAGAAATCGAGCCAGAAACGGTCACTGGATGGTAATATCCCGGCCTGTGTTAACAGGTCATGGGTGGCAAAGGCAGCCACGATGGCAAAGGCTCCGGCAAGGATTCTCGAATGTATGGTCTTATGTTTTCTGTAGTCGTCTATTAAAAGAATGATGGCATGAAGGCCAAACAGGATGACCGTAGAGTGCCAGATATGCGCTGTGATAAAGAACCAGTGATTCGGAACGAGAAACATGGCGATGGAAAAGGTCAGGCTGGAGAGCAGAATCGTTTTATCAATCCATGATGATTTAATAGCGAGCAATCGTCGGATAAACAGTGTGATGAATACGGCCGCTAAGCCGACACTCATCTGCATCAACCATTCCCAGTATAACGTTGGTATCGGAGGGCGATGAATGACAATATTCATGGCTGATAAGGCCCAACTCAGGCAAGCCAGTGAGAAATAGAGATATTCATCGGCGCGGCGGATCATCCACAGATAGAACACGATGAAGCCCAGAAAGATGGCTGCGGACATGGCCATCAGGTGAATGGTGTAAAAGAAGAAATAATCCCGTGAATAGAGCTGATGGATAGCTTCTTCATCGCCCACATAAATGTGTCCGAGTTGGGCTAAATCATTCGGTGGGCTGGGTTTTAGGCGAACCTGCAGGGTGTTTTGTCCCGGTTTCAGATACAGCGATGGAAGCAGGAACATCACCGGGGTATGCCAGAATCTGGACATGGGCTCTTCGAAGCTACCGGTATTGCCGATCAGGTTTCCGTTGAGATATAGCGAGGCATTCATATTGATCAGTGGCAGGTATGCAGCGACCTGTTGATGGTTCTCATTAATAGAAAATGAGAGCAAATACCACGAAGACTCGGAAGGCGAAGGGAATGAATCATGGGGTAAAGAAACAACAGACCCTTCAGCGAAAGAAGTTGGGGGTGTGCTGTCAGGTTTGTTGATGTGAGTGGCTGATTTAATGATTTGAAGCTCATCGGTGGCTGTTGCCCATGCGGGGTGAATGAAGCCGATCCCCAGAATCAGGTAAACGATAAATTGGTGAAAATATAGAGGATTTTTAATCTTCATAGCTGCGAATATGAAACGCTTAACGAAAGACATCAACCCCCCAGTTGGGGGGGGGTGAGGTTGGTGTAAAGTTCAACTATTTGAGGGCGTTCTTGGTGTCGCGCAGCAATTTTTTGGCCGCATTGTTTGCTGTTTTAATCGTTTGTTTAGCGGCTGCATTTGCGGCAGCACGAATTGCATTGGCATCTTTACGTGCGGCTGATTGCACTTGTTTAGCTGCGGCTTGTGCATTTTTGATAAGTTTGTTTGCCTGCGCTTTTGGCATGCCTTTGGCAGCCGCCTGGGCCTGCTTAATCATTTGCTGTGCCTGTTGGTCTGCTGCTTTTGTAACGTCCTGGGCTTGTTTTTTAGCATCGTTACGGATTTGTTTCGCCTGTTGCTGGGCGTCCTGGCGCATTTGATTGGCTGTTTTCGTAGCTTCGGCCATTGTCGCCGGAGGTGTACCAGCCGGAGGCGTACCAGCCGGAGGCGTACCAGTCGGAGGTGTACCAGTCGGAGGTGTACCAGTCGGAGGCGACAGCAGCGTCGGGGAACCAAAACTGGGGAAAATGTAGAGTCTGCCAGGGTGAGACATGGCATACAGGTACAAATAATCGCCATCATTTTCATAATACCAGTCCGTTGCTTCTTCAGCGCCGGTGAGGGCCGGGTCTACCTTATCTGTCCACGGGTCGTTGGGAATAGCGTCCAGATAACCTTCTGTTACCAGCTCGTCCAACATGCCTGAGGCCGGGCTGTATTCGAGATTTAATGAAAACTCCTGTAGTGCTACTTTCAGCTGTATTTCTGCTGTAAGCAGTTGAGCATTCCGGATAAGCGATTTGTAAGATGAAATCGATGTGCTAGCCAGAATGCCGATAATTGCTATCACGGTCATTAATTCTATAAGTGTAAAACCGGCGTTGTTTCTGGTCTTTATAGAGTGGTGGCGCATCATGGTATGCTCCTGGTGTTGCTATAAACAACGCGAGCCGGTTTTCCCGGTACGGCTGTAATGCTGGTGACCCCGTGCTCTTCAGGGTTTGGACAGCGAATGATGCTATGTTCACCATCATAATCGATGATATAAAGCTTGAGGGTAATGGGGTCTTCTGTTTTTCCGGATATGCCAAGCATCGATGAAAGATCATCCATGGAATAAGGGGGGCGATCGAACGTTTTGTTATAGGAAGAAGCTTCAGCGGCCAGAGCTTCCAGATTTGCTTTACAGTCTGAGATGCCCTTAAGTTGTAAGCTGATGTTGGGCTCGATGGCTTGTGATGCATCGCTCTCAAGTTTATCTGAGAGAAGAATATACATATTAAATATGATGCCGAGCGAGGCCAGAACCCCAAAGGTCATGTACAACGTTTTCTTCTTGGGGACGACAGGGAAGCTGATCTTGCGCCGTGCCTCATCTTTTTTGCTGTCGCCAACGGCCGCGCAATGCAGGCAAAGGGTTTCCCTGGCACTTTCATGGCCAATGCAATCTTCACAATACGGTTTCTTGCATCGGTTGCACAGAAACACAGCCGGGACACCTTCATCGATAGAGCATGTCACACTCAACTGATGCCGAATGATTTTCTTTCTTGCGGGTTTATTCTCTGCCATGTTAGTACCCTGCGCTCTGTTTAAGTGAATGCAGCCGTAGCTACTACGCGTGGCTCTTATTATGGCAAAAGGGTTGAAGAATGTAAATCTTAAGAAAGTACAGCCGTTGTGGGATTGTTTCTGATTCGGGCTCTGGTGATTATATGAAAAAAGTGGAGCCGATGTCCGGAATCGAACCGGAGACCTTCTCATTACGAGTGAGATGCTCTACCATCTGAGCTACATCGGCATATCTTGAATGTTGCCAATCACCGGATCGGCAAGCGCGCAGTATAGCGACAGTTTTTTAATTGAGAATAGGAGATGCGCAATTCTCACAGAATTGCCTGGATCGCTGCTAATAGTGCAGGTGCAGCAGTTTCAGTTCTGAGAATCCGGCCACCAAATTGCATGGGCTGGAATCCAATAGCGGTCAGATTTATTAATTCAGCCGGACTCCATCCTCCTTCAGGGCCAATGGCCAGAGATATTTCGCTGGCTTCAGTAATGTTTTGACGTTGGCATTGCCAAGTGGTTACTTCGCTCGGATGCAGGGCAAAGCATAAGCCACGCTGGGGCAGCGATTGAAGGCTGGATTGCCAGAAGATGTCCGGGACAGAGGTGCGGCCACTTTGTTCAGCCGCTTCAATAATGATTTTTTTCCAGCGTTGAAGACGTTTCTCAAGTTTGGCTCCGCTAAGTCTGAGTGCAGAGCGTTCGCTTTCGGTTATGCAAAAAGAAGCAGCGCCGAGTTCAGTCCCTTTCTGTAGTACAACATCAATCTTTTCACTCCTGTTTGCCGACTGAATGATATGAACGGGTAGTGATAGTTCTCGCGAAATGTCATGGAATGAGTCGAGCATGCATGAGCAGTTTTGCCGGGTGCCGTCTTCAATGCTCGCGGTGTACTCACCACCCCGTCCATTAAAGACGGTAATTTGATCGCCGTTTTTTTGACGCATCACTTGTCTGAGGTAGTGAGTCTGGTCGTCCGGGATGATAAGCCTCTCATGTTCATGCAGATCGGAATCTACAAAAATTCTGCAATGCGCCATGAAAGTAAAAAGTGTGGTAAAAGCAGTGTCGTCTTATTTCAAAGTTTTCAGAAATTCGATGACGTTTGCCCGGTTCTCAGGATCTTGCATTTCAGGAATTGTTGGCATTTGAAGGCCGTACGGGTTCGAATTAATAAGGGCTTTAGCTGTTTCATTTTTCTCGGCAAAAAGTTCAGGGTTATGTATCCACTGGTCAATCCATGTGGCTTCATGTCGATCAAGAACATTTTTTAACCCTGGCGCCCCCACAGAGCTGGCCTGATTATCTGTTCGGTGACAATGCGAACAAATCATATCGAAAATACCTTTTCCTTTGATTGCATCAGGTGCTGTTTCCGCCCTAACTTCGTCAGCAACTGCTACAGCTACAGCTTTACCCACCACAGCTTCAGTTACCAAGGCTATACTGACCAAACAAAGACATAACCCTACATTAGCAAAAAACCGAATCATGCAGTTCCCCCTTTCGTGAATTTCAAACTTAGCTAATCGAAAAAACACTTTGACCTATAGCTATTTCTTAAAAGATGACACGCGATGTTGTGTGCATCTATAAAATTAATATGCACATCATTATCAATCGGCCACTGGAAATCAAGGGGGAGCAGTGTACCTTTCGGTGTCTTTTCTACCCCTTATCATATTTTTGGAGAGATTTATGTCTGATTCTCAAGCATTGGCTGCTGTTTTGGCCTTATCACCTTTGGATGGCCGCTATGCTGCAAAGGTACAACCCTTGGCACCGGTGTTCAGTGAATTCGGCCTGATTCGTGCCCGGGTTACGGTAGAAATTCGTTGGTTTCAGATGCTTGCTGCTCACGAAGAAATCGTTGAAGTGGCAAGTTTTTCTCCTGAGGCCTTATCCATTCTTGATGCTATGGTGGAAAACTTTTCTGCTGAAGATGCGTTGCGGGTTAAGGAAATCGAAGCTACAACAAACCATGATGTGAAAGCAGTGGAATATTTTCTGAAAGAGAAAGTTGCCGATGTTCCTGAGTTGGCTGCGGCGGCGGAGTTTTTCCACTTTGCCTGTACCTCTGAGGACATCAATAACCTCTCTTATGCCCTGATGTTGCAACAAGCTCGCCAGTTAGTGATTTTACCACAACTGGACAGCCTTATTCAGGTTATTCGTCAGGGAGCTGAGTCGATGGCCGATATCGCAATGCTTTCGCGTACGCATGGTCAGACAGCCTCTCCTACGACCGTGGGCAAGGAATGGGCGAATGTGGCTTATCGTATGCAACGCCAGCGGCAGCAGATTGCCGATGTGAAAATGCTCGGCAAAATTAATGGTGCGGTTGGTAACTACAATGCTCATCTGATCAGTTATCCGGATATTGACTGGGAAGCCGTTGCTAAAGACTTTATTGAATCTCTCGGGTTGAGCTGGAACCCTTATACTACGCAAATCGAACCACATGATTATGTCGCTGAGTTGAATGATGCCTGCTGTCGCTTTAATACGATTCTGATCGATTTCTGCCGTGACGTCTGGGGATATATTTCTCTGGGTTATTTCAAGCAACGCGTCATAGCGGGTGAAGTCGGCTCCTCGACGATGCCACATAAGGTTAATCCGATCGATTTTGAAAATGCGGAAGGTAACCTCGGCCTGGCCAATGCGGTCATGGGACATTTGTCGAGTAAGCTGCCTGTTTCACGTTGGCAACGGGATCTGACAGATTCAACAGTCCTGCGGAATCTGGGTGTGGGTTTTGGTTACAGTCTGATTGCCTATAGTTCTGCCTTGAAGGGTATCAGTAAGCTGGAGTGCAACCACGCACGAATTGCCCAGGATTTGAATGCATCATGGGAAGTGCTTGGCGAGGCTGTACAGACCGTCATGCGCCGCTATGGTCTGGAAAACCCCTACGAACAGATGAAAGCCTTGACGCGTGGCAAAGGCATTACGCCGGAAGCACTGGCGCAATTTATTCACGGACTGGATATTCCTGACGATGCACGTCAGTCGTTACTGGCATTAACGCCGGCAACTTATATCGGCAATGCGGTGACGCAGGCCAGGCTTACGTCGCAACGCCTTGATGATGCACAATAAATTCCGGAATTAACGATCCGGGCTGCCAGTTTGCTCAAGGTGTGCAATGCGAATGGCAGCCGGTGGATGGGAATCGTGCCAGGCAGAAAATAGCGGGTCCGGCGTTAGTGTCGAGGCATTGTCCTCGTACATTTTAACCAGCGCGGAAATCAGATCGTCGGCATTACTTTGCTGGCTGGCATAGGTGTCTGCTTCAAACTCATGCTTACGAGAAAGCAGACTTGATAGTGGCGAAAGCCAGAATAAGAAGTGCGGCAAAACGAGCATAAACAGTACCAGCAAAGCATGATGCGATGCATGCTCGACACCGAGCCCCTGATAAAACCACGTTTGACCGGATAACCAGCCGAGTGTGGCAAAGCCAACAAATGTGGTGCATATCATCAGCAGTAAACGCTTTCGCACATGACCATGTTTAAAATGTCCAAGTTCGTGTGCCAGTACCGCTTCAGTTTCATTTGCATTGAGCTGCTTGAGCAGTGTGTCGAAAAAGACGATGCGTTTCGACTTGCCAAAGCCGGTAAAATAGGCGTTGCCATGAGCGGAGCGGCGAGAACCGTCCATCACAAACAGGCCCTGACTTTCAAAACCGCAACGTTTTAACAGGTTCTCAATGCGTGCTTTGAGAGCATCATCTTTCAGTGGTTTAAATTTATTGAACAAAGGGGCAATGACGGTGGGGTATAGCCACATCATCAGCAGCATGAAAGTTGTCCAGCTTAACCATGCCCAGAGCCACCAGAGGTTGCCGCTGCTTTGCATGAACCACAAAATAAGTGCCAGCAAGGGTGCGCCAAGGATGAGCATCACCAGTGTGTTTTTAAGGATGTCCATGATCCAGATGCGCGTGGTCGACTTGTTAAATCCGAAGCGCTCTTCCAGATCAAAGGTTTGATACCAGGAAAACGGCAGCTCAAGCAGGCTGCTAATCATCGAAAAACCAATAATAAAAGTGAGTCCATTCAGCAAGCTTCCCAAGGCAAGTGCTTGCGTAGCCGAGTCGAGCCATTGCAGGCCTCCGCCAAGTGTCCATGCCATTAGCAGCATTAATGAAAATAGTCCGCTCCACTTTTCAAAGCTGAGCTTGCTCAGGGTATAATTTGCAGCTTTCTGGTGGGCAGCAAGTGACACGTGAGCTGAAAAACGCGCTGGCACGGTATCACGGTGGCTGGTGATATGGTTTTTGTGCCGGGCTGAAAGCCAGAATTCGATGAGGCTGTGAATGGCGACAGCCGCGATAAAAACCAGGGTGAATGTTTGCAGCATGTTCAGATTTCCTTAAGTTGTTTTCTGATGTTCCTGGCGTACTTTGGCGACAACGATCAGCGCTTCCACCAGTACCCACGAAGCAAGTAGGAAAATAGCGCCGCCAACAGCAGCAACTGTCCATTGTTCATCACCGATAGCTTTGCTGATTCCCATCAACATGCCGGCAATGGTTGCCCCCAGAACGAGGAACATCGGTAGCATGGTGTAAATCACCGGTTTCTTTTTGCGGTACAGATAAATGGTGACGGTGAGTAAGGTCAGTCCGGCTAAAACCTGATTGGTCGTGCCAAACAGCGTCCACAAAAACAAGCCAGCTGGCTTCCCATCCATCTTGAAGAAAGCAAAAAAGCCGATCGCGGCAACTGCAAGGAAAGTGGCGACATAGCGATTATCTAATGCTCTTACACCAATGGTCTCACCGATTTCCTGAATGTTGAAACGCAGTAGTCGCGCCCCTGTATCGACAGATGTCATGGCAAAACCAACCACGACGACGCTGATAAAGGCTGCTGCAAAGTCGAGTGGCACGCCGAGTTGGTGGATAAAGTTGGCATTGCCCTGAATGAACACGCCAAGTTTCTGATGTAATCCGACAGCTTTATCCCAGGAACCGTAGAAATTCTCCCACTCTGCACGCGAGGTGAAAGCACCGGCTGTGGTTGCCAGTACCGCCAGCAGCGCCAGTAAGGATTCGCCGATCATGCCGACATAGCCGACGAACGGGGCATCTGTTTCTTTGTTCAGTTGTTTTGAGCTTGTGCCGGATGCAACCAGCCCGTGAAAGCCGGATACAGCGCCGCAGGCAATGACGATAAATAAAAACGGTAACATGGGCGGTGCGCCAATGGGGTTGGGGTTTATTGCCGGTGCAACCCAGTCCGGCGATAGCACAAAGAACCCCGCCAGCATTGAAAACAGGGCAAGATATAATAACAGTGAATTCAAAAAGTCGCGCGGCTGTAACAATAGCCAGACCGGCAATACGCTGGCGAGAAAGGCATAAATCAGTAACGACCAGGTCCATGTGTTGGCAGATACACCTGTGATCGGCATGCCAAGCCCCCACCAGGTGGTGACTAGCATCAATACAAAGCCAGTGCCGATTAATGGCCATACAGGCATGTTTTTCTTGTAAACAAGGAATCCGATGACCATGGCGATCAGCATCAGTGAATAGGTTGGAAATACCGCTTCGGGGTGAGCGGTTTTAGGAATGTTGGCGGCATCGGGGGCGGCAAACAATCCCGAAATGACAAGGACAAACACGCCCATCGCCAGAGCCACAAGGAAGAAAATAACCAGCAAAAACAGCAGGCGGGTGCGCGGTGCAATAACATCGCGGGCAATCGTTCCAACACTTTGCCCTTTATGCCTGATAGAAAGGACGAGGGCAGAAAAATCGTGTACGGCACCGATCAGCAAGGTGCCGAAGACCACCCAGCAAAGGGCGGGAACCCAGCCCCAGATCACCGCAATGGCTGGGCCCAGCATGGGCGCCAGTCCGGCAATGGATGCAAAGTGATGACCAAACAGGATATATTTGTTCGAAGGTACATAATCGACACCGTCATTTAAGCTATGCGCCGGAGTGACAGTAGAATCATCCAGATTGAATATTTTCGTGCTCAGGAATGTTTTGGCATAAAACCGGTAAAACACCAGGTATAAGCAAAGCACAAGGATGGTTATAGAGACGGGTGTCATGTTCTTTTACTCCTGTATTGATTGAAAAATAGGCTTGAAAGTAAGGTGTGTTTAATTTAACCAACCTTGCAGTTGTTCGCGAATCAAATCAACCAGCATGGCGATGTGTTGCGTTTGATCATTCAATGCAGGAATATAGCGTAATGATCCGCCTCCGGCATGCCTGAAAATTTCAGCATTCTCAATGCGGATTTCCTCCAGTGTTTCGAGGCAATCCACGGAGAAGCCGGGACAAATGACATCGATGTCGCCGATACCTTCTTTTCCCCATGCTTCGAGAGTCTTGTCGGTGTACGGTTGCATCCAGGGCTCTTTGCCGAAGCGCGATTGAAAAGTAGTGAAGGCCTGTGACTCATCAAGTCCAAGTGCTTCGCGCAGTAAGCGTCCGGTTTTCCAGCAGTGACAAGGGTAGGGGTCACCCGCCTTGAAATAACGTTCAGGAATGCCATGGAATGACATCAGTAAGCGCTCGCCACGTCCATGCTGACGCCAGTGCTCACGCACACTGACAGCCAGTGCCTCTATATAAGCTGGCCGGTCATGATAACAGTCGATGGTGCGTAAAGCTGGCATGCGCCGCCAGCTTTTGAGTGCATCAAACAGTGCATCAAAAGTAGAGGCTGTCGTCGTTGCGGAATATTGCGGGTATAAAGGCAAGACCAGTATTTTTGTACATCCTTGCTGTTGCAGGGATTGCAGCGCGGATTTGAGCGAAGGGTTACCGTAGCGCATGGCAAGCTCAACCACGATGGTGTCGGGAGCAATGTTTTGCAGCGCTTCCTGGATGGCATGCTGTTGCGCTTTTGAAGTGGCTAACAACGGCGAACCGTTCTGTGTCCATACCCGTTGATAGGCGGCGGCAGATTTAGCCGGGCGTGTATTCAGAATGATGCCGTTGAGGATCAGCCACCAGAGCCAGCGGGGTTGTTCGACGACTCTGGGGTCCCAGAGAAACTCTTTCAGATATCGACGAAGAGCTGATGTGGTTGCAGCATCCGGTGTGCCCAGATTGGTGATCAGAATGCCGGTTTTTGTCGGGATGGCTGGATGATTTTTCAATGCGAATCATTTTCCTTGCGTTGATTTTATTGGTGATTAATGCGACGGTACAGCCTTTGATGTCATGTGTTCAGCATGATGTTTAAATGCGCCAATCCCTGCAAGTACAACGATGAACGCCAACAGCTGAATGCCACTGGGTTGCGTGTCGTATCCGATGGCAACCTGCAGGAATTCACCCAGAAAAGAGTCTTCGGAAAGCCATTGCGATGTATTCCACAGCGAATCAACAAGCGGTGGAAGCATATCGATGATAACCAGATTCGAGGCGGCCTGAGAAGCCATGCCAGCAGCCAGTAAAATGAGGAACCATGAGGTTAGTTGTAGCATCGGGCGTAGCGGCAGCAGGGAAAGTCCACGGTATAACAACCAGCCCAGAAGGCCACCGGCAACAAAGCCAAGGACACTGCCGTAAAACATATCTGCCTCGGACTGTATCATCTGAGCCGCGCCGAAAAGAAAAAACACGGCTTCTGAACCCTCGCGCATGACGGCGGCGAAACTCAGCGTAATCAGCGCCAGCTTCGGTGCATCACCGGCCACGACCCGTGCGCCAGCCTGTTTTAGATCGCTGGCCATTTGCCGTCCCTGTTTGCTCATCCAGATGACAGTCCATGCGATGAGACAGGTGGCAATGAGCAGAACGACAGCATTAAATACAAATTCGCCATTGCCATCCATCGACTCTTCCATCTCCTGCATGAACAGCGCAACAATCGAGGCGGCAATCAGGCCTGAGATCACACCGATCGAAATCAATGCTCGGCTGCGATATAGGCCTCTGGTGACAGAAAGCAGGATGCTTACCACGAGCGTCATTTCCAGCACCTCGCGGAATACGATAATTGATGAAGCCATCATAGGCTCACCCCCTTGTTTTGCCGGCATGTGTTGCATGTTCCGAAAATCAGTAACTGATGACCATTCATGCTGAATTGATTGTCAGTGCAAATGTTTTGTTGAAGTTGTTCGATTTCAGGATGTATAAACTCTTTAATCGAGCCGCAGGATTCACAGATTAAATGATCGTGGTGTGCTTTATTGGCGCGCTCATAGCGTTTCTTGTTATCAAGCTGAATAGATTCAATAAGTCCGGCCGATTCCAGTGCCGCCAGTCCACGGTATACGGTGGCAATGCCAACGCTTTCACCCTGATCGGATAAAGTGCGCGAAATCTCCTCAGCATCCCAGTGGTGGTTGCTGGTGTTAATCAGATTCAGAATGGCTTGCCGTTGATAGGATAATCGTTGCATATATGCAAATGATAATCATTATCACTATCAGGGCAAGCTATTTCTACTCAGGTATTTTTATCCCTGATAAAGAATACGGATCAGGCGTCGTTAAAGGTGAATGGCTGAGCGTCGCGACGCATGCCCACCGGGCCGCTGCGGGCAATAGCCAGAATGCCATAAGGTTCCAATTGGTAACTATTCAGCCCTCTGAGCAATCAAAGAGATTGCAGCGTTTGCATCGCCAGTAAAGATGGCGGTAAGCGCATCCGAGGCGGAGATTTTTCTTCTCTGGCATGTAAGCAGGTAACTGCGAATTCT
>Ga0210009_1000454_pt1 | contig 45737 bp, 45 predicted proteins | sample CryGeyCG2114_065_FD_185457 | JGI IMG/M metagenome (GOLD analysis project Ga0210009, IMG submission 185457) | Groundwater microbial communities from aquifer - Crystal Geyser CG12_big_fil_rev_8/21/14_0.65 (SPAdes) (version 2) | ecosystem: Environmental > Aquatic > Deep subsurface > Groundwater ...
CCAGATCAGCTACATCTTGAACCCTGTAGCGGGGGTGTCGACTTCACCGGAATCAGGTGCCGACTTCAATCGGAATGGGGTGCCGCGTTCCAGCGGAATCAGGTGTCACGTTCGACCGGAATACGCAGGTTGCAAGTGTCCACTCCCTTAAAGTCTGAGAAAGAAGACTCAGCGAAGGTAGTAAGACAAGCGTTGTCTGAGAGGAGAGTCGCTCTTTTATCCAAAGTGTTGTGTAGGTTTTTCCGGTGCCGCATGCCATGATCAACTGACCACGCTCGGCATTTCTAAATCCAGCCTCGACTGCATCAATGGCCTTGGCTTGATGAGGCCGTGGTTCGGGGCATGGCTTACGCTTTGCTGTTCTGATTTCCGATATGTGATCAGGGTATTCAATAGCAGCTTGTTCAAATGCAGCGTTGAGATAGAGTGTTACCGGCTTGTGCTGAGCGTTACAGACTTGTCTGGCGTTGGCTCCGATCCGGTCAGTCGAAGCGATAAGCAATCTTCTGTCGATACCCGCTCTGTTGGATTCACTTAAGAATGTGTCCACATCTGCTTTGGTAATTGAATACTCAGGCGCATAGCATTTGGCCTGCACTGCCCAGATATCGCCATTCCGATGTTTAAAAACAAGATCAATGCCGCAATCACGGCCCCATCTTTCCGGGTATTCATCCCACAGCCAAATCTGCTCAACCTGAGTTGACCATTCAGGTTCATTCATCAGGAACCATTTGACGAAAAGCTCAAACTGTTGTCCCTTTTTTTCAGGGTTAAATGAACTTAAAAGTTTTGCGAAAGATGCCATGCTCTTACTGTAGTAACACCTTCATGACTTAACAATAAACGTTGCCGCAATTGAGGAAAGAATTTACTGCTTGTTTTCGTTCAGGCTAAGATCGAGCGAGAGTGTATGCATCGGCACCGATTGTTCCCGGCGCCATTCGTAAACGGTTGTGTAGGCGATAACATGCTGCACATAGCGCCGTGTTTCATTGTACGGAATCGCCTCTACCCATATATCACTGCTATCGAACGGGGTGCGTTCCAGCCACTGGCTGACCCGATACGGTCCGGCATTATACGCGGTAGCGGCCAGTGCCAGATGATCGCCGAAGCGGGATTTCATGTCGGCCAGGTAGCGCGAGCCCAGGCGAATATTGACGGCGGGTGAGAAGAGCGCCTCATGCCCGGTGTGCAACTTGATCTGTTTGGCGACCATTTGGGCGGTCTTCGGCATCAGTTGCATCAGACCACGCGCACCGGCAGGGGAGAGCGCCTGCCGGTTGAATAGTGATTCCTGCCGGATAACGCCCCAGATTGATGCCGGATTAAGTCCGGTCTCTTTTGCCGCCTGCATGACATCGGCTTCGAAATGCAGCGGGAAGCGCTCTTCCAGCGCATTCATCTTCCCGGCCCGGAAGGCAGCCCGAATAGCCTGATCGGGCCAGTTCCAGGCTGTTGCCATGATTGCAGCCGATTGCCATATCTCCCGACTGGAGCCGGCCAGTGTTGTATCCCATTCCCGGTTCGCCTTGTGGTAGCTTGCCAGAGCCAACCACTCATAAGCACGCTGGATGCCCGGCAACTTGTCCAGATTCTGCATCAGTGCAGGCGAGCCATCGATGGTTTCATTGCCAAAGCTGTAGGGCCGGTCAATGCGCTCTGCACTGAGGAAGCTGTAGTAACCGCGGCTGTCGGCAAGTCCTGAAAAAATAGTTTTTGCCTGCTCGCTATCGCCGCTCTCCTGCAGTGCACAGGCCTGCCAGTACTGCCAGCGGGCCTGCTGCCGCTCGTCTGCTGGCATGGCATGAATGGTTTGCAGCATCCGCGCCCAGTCGTGCTGTAGCATATAGAGGCGCGCCAGCCACCCCCGTGTCTCCTCATTCTGCGCTGTTGCAGGCAGATCATTCAGCCACGTTGCGGCAACCTGCATATGGCGCTTGGCAGCGCGGAGAGCAATCTGCCTCTCCATGGCATTGTAGAAGCCATCCATGCCGTCGAAGTGAATACGTTTTTTCAGTGATTGCAGGGCTGTATGTGCCAGCAGAGGATCGGCTCTGGCCAGTCGGCTCAGTCCGTCATCCATCATTGCCTTCGACAGCGTGATGTTGCCGCTCCCGGGGTGAGTGAGTGATGGCGGCCAGTGGCCAAACCGGGCCTGCGGGTCTGCCTGCAGTTTGCGCCAGTAGTGCAACCACTGTTGCTGTTGCCCGCCGCGGCTCAGGGCTTTCACCTGCCTCCAATGGCCACTGCCGGCCAGGCGAATAATGCGGGTTAAGCGCTCGCTCTGGTTCGGGTGCCCATGCTTGCGCCATGCTTTATGTAGTGGTTCGGATACCTGCGTCAGGCTGTCGCCATCCAGCCAGCGGCTGCCGAACTGCTGTAGTGCGGCATCTGTTTTACCCGCGTGCCAGTCGGCCATCATGGCAATTTCAGAGAGCTTTGAGCCTAAGCGCGGATGGGTCTGAAGCTGCTTTGCTACCGCTGTCCATTTGCCGCGTTCCGCCAGATCCACTACCCAAGCCTTGCGCAGGTCATTCGCTTCAGGAATGTCGGCGAATTTTTCCAGCGTGGCCGAGATATCGTCATCAGCGCCGGTTTTCAGCAGTTTGCGGGCCTGCCAGATATCCAGATAGGGGGTGAGCGGGTAATCTGCCAGTTTCTCTTTCAGCGCGGTAAAGGTGTGCATCTGATGCCTGTCCAGTGCCTTGTGAGCCTGTTGAAACCAGTTGCGTTGCTGCTCAATGCTTGACGCCTGCACTGCAGGTGTACACACAAAGCATAACGCAATGGTCCATAACATGATCCGCATTCTTGAACCCCTTTCCTGACTGCACGACCAGCTTAGTTGGCTTTTGTGACTTTCGCCAGTGCCGCTACCCTACGTACTACCCGGCCTGATGAAAGGCCAGTGATTCTACCACCTGACCGCCCTTGAAATGTTCCTCGACGATGCGGTCGATACCGGCTTCATCCAGGCGGCAATACCATACGCCTTCCGGATGCACGACCATGATCGGCCCCTCGCAGCAGACGCCCAGACAACCAGCGCGGTTGACGCGCACGGCATCCGGATCACCCATGGTCAGTCCGGCATCGGCAACGCGTTTTTTCAGGTAGTTGAGCAGCGGCAGATTTTCGCCGCAACTTTTACCGCAGCACATGATGGCGTGGCGTTTATAGGGGGGGATTGTCGGTTTATTCAAAACTCATCTCTCCATATGGTGCGTGATGCAACGACATCGCCGATAATGACAATAGCCGGTGACTGCGCCTGCAGTTGGCCTGCGGCAGCAGCCTGCAAGCTGCCGATAGTTGTCTGTTCGTGGTCAGTAGTTGCGGCGTGAATAATAGCGACTGCCGTTTGTGCATCCAGTCCGGCCTTGAGCAGACAGGATGCGATACGCTCCAGATTGCGTGCGCCCATATAGAAGACCAGTACAGGAAAGGCACGCACCAGAGCCGGCCAGTCCATACGGCTATCATCGTTGGCTTCATGACCGGTGAGAAAGGCCAGTGTGGCATTCACCGAGCGATCGGTGACCGGTATGCCTGCCATGGCAGGGGCTGCCACGCCTGCGGTGATGCCGGGAATGATACGAAACGCGATGCCGAGTTTTGCCAGTGCACGCACCTCTTCACCACCGCGCCCGAAGACAAACGGATCGCCGCCCTTCAGACGCACAACCCGTTTGCCGGCCTGCGCCAGTTCAATCAGCAGATCGCAGATATCATCCTGGCTGGCCGAGGGGCGACCGCCGCGTTTGCCGGCAGCAATGATTTCGGCGCTGTCTGCCGCCATGGCCAGCACCTCATCGGAGACGAGTGCATCATGCACAATCACATCGCAGTCGGCGATCAGGCTGGCGGCAGCCAGCGTCAGCAGGCTGGCCGCTCCCGGGCCTGCGCCGACCAGTGCCACCTCACCCGCTCTGAGTGGTGCATCCAGCTTCATATCCGCTCCTTCAGGCAGTCGGCGATCAGTGCAGGAAAACCTTCATGCTTAGAGATCACCGGGTTCATGATGATCTCATATCCGTCAGCCATGCGACGTAGCCTGTCTAAAGTACGCCCCTCGAACAACAGTAACGGCTGTATGATGACAGGATCAATCGCCTGCTCGCGCCAATGTTTTAGCACAGCCTGTACCGATGGTTCGGAGTGCATCGAGGCCAATGCAACCTGGCTGCAGCGTTTGTTCTGCGCATGCAGTGCCGCCGCCAACGTTTCAAAACCACCAAAGCGGTAGAGCGCAAACAGTCCATTCACCCGTCGGGATTGCTGTGTGACCAGATCATAGGCAAAACCGGCTATCGCCCCGGCATGGGCCGCCAGCGGCGGCAGCAGGGTGCAGCACGAACTGGCCACCAGACGTGGAATATCATCCCTGACATGACTGCCTTCACCGACGAACAGCGGCAGTACGCGCGCCCCGTCAGGCAGCTTTTCATCGTCGATAAAGGATACGCCGACAGCTTCACCGAGCAGGCTGGATACCGTTTCGGCCAGCGACTGAACCTGTTCGGCATGGCTGGCAGCGGATGAGCCGTGGGCTAATAGTATGTTCATAGATCCTTCCTCAGGTTTCTCACGCAAAGATGCAATGTAGGCAACGTTATCGCCGGGCGCCATCCCCGGAGGTGCTATTTGGGCTTTCGCTGTCTGCTTTGTTGCTCAAGCCGTTGGCCATGCGAGCGAAAGTCCGAGTAGCGGCAAGCATCAGTGGCGCATACAACATATGGCCAGGTGCAGGAGAGTAGCGCGCGCTAAATTTTTTGAAATATATCAATGCGCGCCGGAGGCAGGTTGGCCCAGACCACATGTTTACTGACATGGCGGAAGCCGGCATCAAACGCCTCATGGTGCTTTATCAGGTCGTATGTGAACTGCACAAAATAACCTCCGGGCCGAAGCTTTTTTTGCGCAGCTGCCAATATCTCACTTACAGTAGCAACGGGTATGCTTTTTAATGGCAGCGAAGAGATGATGGCGCAAACCTTGCGATCAAGATCTGTGATGTCAGCGGCAGAAGCGTTGATCACATGCACCGCCGGGAATCGGTTCTTCAAATGCAGGCATAACTGCCCGGAGAGCTCGAACACATACAGGTTGTCAGGAGAAAAACCGGTATCCAGCAGTGCCTTTGTCATAGGCCCTGTGCCGGCGCCGAATTCCACCACCACTTCGGTCTCCAGAGGTAACAGTTTTACCATTTGTGCTGCCAGGTAGCGTGAGCTTGGCACCAGAGCCCCGACTGCTTTGGGGTTTCTAAGCAAGGCGCGCGTAAGCCGAATATGGTTCAGCACTGCCCGGTTACCTCGGCGGCAGGAGCAGCATATCTGACCAGTCTGCCCCATGAGACTATCCCCATCAAAAAAACCTCCGTGTTTTTTCTACATCACCGGTGAACGACGCGCGCATCCTGCATGTTTGTTTTCAGTTCACATTGACTGAAGCACTGATCGATTTTGAATGGTAGTGCGGACGTGGTATGAATGCAGCAAAGTTCAGTTGAAGGCGATCAAGCGTCGCTGCGAACAGCGCTCAGAAGCCGAGTATAAATGCTTAAACGATGAGGATTCGTTTGTTTGGCCGTCCATAGAACACCTCCCGCCAAGGTCCCAATCTGTTCGGTTTGGCGTCACCCCTGATTGTTGTGATTGATCAGGTTGATGACCACTTTCACGATGGTGTCTTTCTCCACCGGGCGACTTTCTGCAATTAACAGCGTCAGCGCCACCAGTGCATTGTCGGGAATGCGCTTCGAGCCATTCAGCCGATAGAGCCGCTTGTGACCAGCCATAAAGCAGAGAAATATTGCTGCTGCAATGCGTTTGTTGCCATCACTGAAGGCATGATTCTTAACGACGAAGTAGAGTAGGTTTGCAGCCTTTTCTTCCACGCTCGGGTAGACATCCTTACCATCGAACGTCTGATCAATTGCCCCCAAGGCACTCCTGAAGCCCTGGTCTTTTTCCAAACCGAACAGGCCATCGAACTCGCCCCTCATGGAGGAGACCACCTGCATTGCCGCATCATAATCGAGAATAAAGCTGGTTGGCTTTGAAATTCCGTTCAAATCCAGGCTGCCATGATCATAGCGGTCCAGTGTGGTCAAAGCATAGGCGTAGTCTGCGATTACCTTGAGCAGACCTTTTGCCTCATCTTCACCCACAGCCTGATGTGCTACAGTTTTCTCCAGCAGGGCGACCGTATCGCGCAGAGCCATCAGCTTCTTATTTTGCTCCTGCAGACGCTTCTCATTCAGCGCATAACCGCGAGTAAGATAATCCTTCAGAATCTTGTTTGCCCACTGGCGGAATTGGGTCCCGCGAAGTGATTTTACGCGATAGCCAACAGAGATGATTACATCCAAACTGAAAAACCTGACTGGCTTGTCAGAACCAGCAATGTGCAAATTTTGCACATTGCTTTCTTTTTCCAGTTCTCCTTCCTTGAATACATTATTGATATGTTTGGTGATTACAGAACGCTCCCTACCAAACAGGTCTGCTATCTGCACCTGCGAAAGCCAAACTGTTTCTTCATACAGCCGTACTTCAGTTACAGCTGAACCATCATCAGTCTGATAAATCAGGATTTCGCTTCCGTATTTTTCATTCATGTTCGGGTACTCCAATACAGATGCCAGTATGCCCTTCGGGGTTTATTAATTCAAAACTCAATGCCCTGCGTGGCGGAGATGCCGGATTCATAGGCATGTTTCAACATCTTCATTTCGGTAACGGTGTCGGCTACCCCGATCACTTCGGGGGCAGCACCCCGGCCGGTGAGAATCATATGCATCCACTTCGGCTTCTCATCACGGATAAAGGCGGCAATCTCCTCACCGGAGATCCAGCCGTAGCCGGAGCAGTAGTTGATCTCGTCGAAAACCAGCAGGTCAAATTCCTGCGACCGCACCTTCTCCTTGCACAGCTCCCAGATCTCACGGCTGGTTTTGATATCCTGCTCCGGATTTTTGGTGTCCCAGGTAAAGCCGTCACCAAGTGCATGCCACTCGATATTGTCGAACTGCTTTGCGGCACGCTCTTCGCCGGTTTTCCATTTGCCCTTGATAAACTGGATCACACACACCTTCATGCCCCAGCCGGCAGCACGAAAGGCTACGCCGAATGCACTGGATGATTTACCTTTGCCTTCGCCGGTATGCACCAGCACGACGCCCTGGCGTTTATCACGTGATTTCATGGATGCCTTCTTCTTGCATCCATGCACCCATGGACGTTCATCGAAAAATGTTCAGGATGAACATTTTGTGTCTTCATAAATCATCTCCTCCATAATCGGGAACCAGTACAGCCCCCTGACCAACTACCGGTGCGTTAAACAGTTGCGACAGCCGCTCACTGTCGAACAGTTGTGTTGCTGTGCCATATTCTGCGGCACCCTTGCCATCAATCAGAATCAGGTGATCGGCAATCGCCATCGCCTGTTGCAGATCGTGCAATACGGTAACAATGGCACGCCCATGCGCTTTTTGCGCTTTGAGCATATGAATGCATTGAATCTGATGTTTGAGATCAAGATGTGCCGTCGGCTCATCAAGCAGCCAGACGGGCGTGTCGCGCAGCATCAGCGCTGCCAGCTCTGTACGCTGGCGCTCGCCACTGGAGAGCTCACCCAGTGGCCGCTCCAGCAGTGGTGTGATATCCATGGCCGCGGCCGTCGCCTCGATATTGCTGCCTGCTTCACCGGCGGCAAGAACAAGACGCTGTTTGACTGTGAGGCCGAACTCGGTGGGCGGCAGATCACCCTGCCAGGCGATTTGCCGGGTCAACTCACTACGCCTGTATGCGGACAGTGGTTTTCCTGCCACATCGATATTGCCGCCTGCCGGGATCAGCCCGGCCATGGCCAGCAGCAGGCTCGATTTGCCGGCCCCGTTAGGGCCGAGTACAACGACTACCTCGCCAGCATGAAACGGGCAGCTGAGAGCTGAGAGCAGCGTTGAGCCACCACGCTCTACCGTCAGATTGGCAAGCATCATCACGATACTCATCTAGTTGCGCCTCAGCAGCAGGAACAGGAATACCGGGACGCCGATCATGGCGGTAAGGATACCCACCGGCAGTTCAGCCGGAGCAATGATTGTGCGGGCAGCCGAGTCCGCCAGCACCAGCAGCAGGCCGCCGCCGATGGCAGAGGCGGGCAGTACAGCCCTGTGCAGGGAGCCGAAGATAAGCCGCATCAGATGCGGAATCACCAGCCCGACAAAACCGATGGTGCCGGCTGCCGTCACCGCCAGTGCAGTCACTGCAGATGCCAGTAGCAGCAGGCGTAAGCGCAGCCGTTTAACATCCACACCCAGTGCCTCGGCATGGCGCTCGCCGAGCAGCAGCTTGTCGAGTGCACCGGAGAGGATAAGACCGCAGGCCAGGGCTATAACCCATGCCAGCAGCAGCAGTGTAACAGGCAGATCGGAGTGGGAGAGGTCTCCCATCATCCATGAAAAGGCACGGAACAGCCCCTGCTCGGGCAACAGCGCCAACAACAGGGCCAGCACGGCCGACCAGAATGCCGCCAGCACCACACCGGCCAGTAACATACGGTTCGGCCCCAGACGCGAGAAAAACAGCACCGCAACAATACCGACCCAGGCGCCAATAAAGGCGCCGGCCGACATGACCCATGTCGACTCGGGCATAAACATCAGGCCGGTCACCGCTCCGGCCGATGCGGAACCTGCCACACCCAGCACATAGGGCTCAGCCAGCGGGTTACCGAGCAAGACCTGAAACCAGGCACCTGCCAGCGCCAGCAGGCCGCCAACAGCAAAAGCCGTGAGCAAGCGCGGCAGTCTCAGCTCCCACAGAATGGTGTTTTCCAATCCATTGCCGGCATGGAATGGATTGATCCAGGTGTCGCCTGCTCCAAGGCCGATCAACAGGCAGGCGGCAATGGCGCAGGCAAGGGCGAACCAGCGCAGCGTCATGGCAGTGCCGCCGCGATCATGCACCAATGCTTGCCGGACTCATCTCCGTGACGATCGAGGCGCGCGAACCATACATGGGCGTTCTCGATCAGCGTGATGGGCATCGTTGCAGCTCCATCGTGTTCATTTCACCACCTTAGCGATCCGCTTCAGCCAATCGAGTGCGCCGGGCGTCGATGCCCAGATGGCGCGGGCGCATTCGCGGTAGTTCCACGCTTCACCCTCGCTGCCGATTGAGATATAGCCGGGGTAAAGGTTTGTCGGCTCTTTCATGCGCTTGCGCTGCAATGCATCAGGAATACGCGGGGAGTGCGTGATAGCCTCGATCAGCCGTTTGTTCGCGGCATGCTCCTTGCCCAACCGAAACAGGGCCAGCGCATGACCGAAATTGATACTGACATCGAAGTCTTCCGGATAGTGCGCGCACAGCGCTACGGTGTCATCGTTGCACCCCAGCCGCAGGTAGGTGTTCACCACCTCGCTGCGCATCCCCTGATTGTCGTTCGGGTTCAGTCGCAACAACCACTCGCGCATCTCCAACGCCGTTTTGTCTTCATTCAAATTTTCCATGGTATCGGCAAGAAAGCCGATGACGCGCAGTGCCGGCCGGTTCTCCATGATTGCCCAAACCAGCGGCTGCTCCGGTTGCATCGGAATCAGCGACTTGACCTGAAGCATCGCCAGCATGATCAATGGCTGGAAGGTGATGACCGGGTTGGGGCCATCAAGCTGATAAACCGATTGAATCAAATCACCGATCACCACGATGCTGCCTGCCAGTTCCGGATGTTTTTCGAGCATTTCCAACCACGGATTCGGCTGCTCCCACATCTCCTCATTTTGACAGATCAGATCGTTCCACTGCCCAAGCAGTTTGGCGCTCGCCCGGTTTTTTTGGCACGATTTGGCAGCAATCATCAAAGATGTGCATTTTCTCCATGGCTTCGGGCGGCTTCTTTATCGCCTGCTGCAGCCATGTGACCAGATGCCCGACGCCCGGCGTCAATTGATCATGCAGTGCACCCATCGTTGAAGAGGTATCGGAAATCATTCCCTGAATCATGTCTATGAGTTCGTCGAGTTCACCGCTCCGGTTCATGCCGTTCAGACGCTTAAGCCAGTATTTTCCGCGCTGCTGCATCTGATCGACCTTGCCCTGTTGCATCAGCAGCAGCAATTCCAGATGACTGAGCGCCGGATTGTTGGGATCCAGCCGCTGGGCCTGCTGGAAACAGGCCCACGCCTCATCATTCTTACCCTGATCGCCCAGAATACAGCACTGACGATGCAATGCGGTTGCCTGCAACACCTTGTTCGGATGGGCCATGAAGCGTCTGATCAGGGCACTCTTTTTGCGCGGCTTGTCCAGCAGATCGCATAGCTCAAACATGGCATCGAGCGCTGTTTCATCACGGTGATCCAGCTTCGCGTCGTCCTGCCTGAAGATCGGCTCCAGCATCATCAGGGCGCGGTTTGCCATATCTTCATCTTCACGCATCCATGTTGATGCAATGATCCCCAGCGCCATATGCGGCAGGTGCAGCCATGCCTGTTTCAGCTCAGCCTGGGTTCCGATCTCCAGCATGATGGCAGTCATGAGACCGGAGGAAATTTCAGGTATGCCTTCACGCCCCATGCGCGCGCAGCACTGTTTGAATTTTCTGCCGGAGCCACACAGACAGGGATCATTGCGTTTGGGCTCAGGGAGGGGGAGCGGTCGAAAATCATTCGACGGCAGTGGCGTGATATTCCAAATCTGAATAGCGAACAATCGCGCTACCCGGCGCAACTCTTCAGCGTTCTCAATATTCAGGTGCTCGAAAAAAGCGAAGAAATTTTCAGTGGCCAGAAATGAGAAATAATCAATAAACCGCTGTGCATCGGGATCGCAATTGCGTATATGGTTTGCCGCCTCGCGCAGCATATCCTGGAAGTCATCAATGAATTCATCGCTCAACTCATCGTCCATCATATCCATTGTCACTTGCCCTCCATCACCATCAATTCTTGTGTTCGCTCAACCAATTTCGTATCAGCCTTTTGATTTATCTGCATCTTGTTACAACCCTGGATATCATGCGCAAAACAAGACCAGGCACCACTACTCAATACGTAAGCGGTATTCGCCTTATCTATGCCCAACGAATTGTCGGTTCGTTTTGAATAATCGTCATTGGCTTTGGTTGAAATGTTTTTGTCTGCTCCCATTTCCCAAACAGAACAGCCAATAGGCACCCATGCATTCCCGGAGACGACATCCAAAATGCCATCGTATCCAAACTTCTGAATGCCCTCCCCTGAAGGGAAATCAATTCTTGAGGTTTGATCTAATTTTACTGTCGCAGTTATCAATCTACGAACAAGCTCTGGCAATGAAGATCGAGCATCTAAAGTCTCTGCCCACCGTGCAATATCAGTTCCATCAATCTGTTTCATGTCAATATTACTGGATGAAAATTCATCCGCCGATTCGAACATCGAAAAGATGATTTTTTGATACTCGTCCAACTCAATTTGTGACTCACTGCGTCCCATTTTGGAAAACAGAGATAAAAGCTGCGCATGTTGCGTAAATTACTGGCGTCAAAACCTTTACCGAACTCGGCTGTCAGTTGTTTGGAAAGCGTTTGCAACTGCTGCTTGCCATAGGCTGCGCGGCTGTTGCCCTGCTGTTCATGTTCGACGATTAAACGGCCAATCTGCCAATAGCTTTGCACCATGACCTGATTGACGGCCTGCTGCACCTGATAGCGTGCCTGCCGGATGATTTCGGCAATGTCCCGGAAGAGCAGGTGTGCATCATCTGTAGACGGCTGTTTTATATTTATCTGCTCACTCAAACAACACCCCCCCTTAAAACAGAGTGACTTTATGCGCTTTGCCGAGATCAGCAAGCAGGCAGCTTATCATGGCCTGAGCTCACTGCTCTGCCGGTTTAGTGGCGAGGTAAGCAGGGGAGCCAGCAGCTCCGGTTTCAGGTTAGCCTCAAGACTGTCGGCCAGCAGATCGAGTGAGGCGAGTGTTCGTTCGCGCTGATCCTTACCATCGCTGGCGGCAAAGCCGATCCCGGCAAGCCACGCCTTGCGAAAACCACCCTGCTCGAAGAGGCCGTGCAGGTAGCTGCCCCAAACCAGCCCGTCTTCCGATCTGCATGCAAACGGAAAGAGTGCCGCATCGCTGTCTGATTCGCCGTGATGAATCTCGTAGCCTGTGACCCGTTCGCCGGTAAAACAGGCAGATGGCCGGTCCACTCTGGTCAGCTTTTTCTGCGCGCGCATCGTGGTTGCAAGCGGCAGCCAGCCGAGTCCTTCGGCACTGCCGCCCTCCACGCCATCATCTTCAATCACCATGCCGAGCATCTGCATGCCGCCGCAGATGCCCAGCACTTTGCCGTCGTAGCGCAGGTGGCGTGCCAGCGCCGGCACAAAGCCGCTCTGACGCAGCCATGCAAGATCCGAGGCCACATGCTTGGAGCCGGGCAGGATAATCAGGTCGGCAGCATGCAGCTCTTTGGCCGAACGGACAAAGCGCAGGCTTACACCGGCCTCCGATGCCAGCGGATCAATATCGTCATGGTTCGACATGCGCGGCAAGGCAATCACGGCTATGTGAAACAGGTCGGATGAAAGATGGGAGATGCTAGATGCCGTATGCCGGTAGGGGGCATCCTCTTCCGGCAGCTCCAGTGCTAGCCAGGGAATCACACCGGCAACCGGTCGCTCTGTTTTCTGCTCCAGCCAGACCAGTGCATCATCGAGCAGGGCGAGGTTGCCGCGAAAGCGGTTGATCAGCAGTGCCTTTACCCGTGCATTCTCGGAATCGGAGAGGATAGCAAGTGAGCCGGTGAGGGCTGCAAATACGCCGCCGCAATCGATGTCGCCCACCAGCCAGACAGGCACATCAGCCGCTTCGGCAAAGCCCATATTGGCAATGTCACCCTCGCGCAGGTTCGGCTCGGCCGGTGAGCCTGCCCCCTCAACAATCACTACATCGTATTGGGCCTGCAGCAGTGCAAACGACTCCAGCACCATCTGCAGCCAGCCGATGCGATCTTCCCGGAAGCGGCTGGCATGCAGCGCTCCGACAACCTGACCACGCACAACCAGTTGCGCCTGCTCATCGGCTTCCGGTTTGATCAGTACAGGATTCATATGCACGCTCGGCTCAATGCCACAGGCAAACGCCTGTAGTGCCTGGGCACGCCCGATTTCGCCACCATCAATGGTGACGGCCGCATTATTACTCATATTTTGTGGTTTAAATGGCGCCACGCGCACGCCGTTTCTGGCCAGCAGTCGGCACAAGCCTGCGACCAGCACCGACTTACCTACCCCGGAAGCGGTTCCCTGAATCATCAGGCTTTTCATGGGTTAAACCGTAAAGCACGCAAAGGTGCGCGAAGGAATATCTGATAGGTGACAGATAGTATGCTATTGGCGGTCATGCCGTAGGTTGAAGTTATTAACATCATGGATTTTGCCTTGCCTCTGCGTTCCTTTGCGTCCTCTGCGGTGGAAGGTTTTTGTTCTGCAGCGCCTGCTGCAACAACTCCAGGCCGTCGAGCAGGCGCGGGCCGGGGCGGTGCAGCAGGTCGGGGTTAATGGCGGCAAAACGGATGTTCCCCTTGCCCAGCCACTGCTCCCAGAATGCGCGCCGGCCTTCAATATCGCGTTTTTCCAGCGGAATGATAATCAGTGCCGGCCGTGCACGAACCACCGATTCAACATTCACGTGTGGCGTTTCAACATTGATCCCGGCAAAGATATTGCTGCCGCCCGCCTCATGAACGAGGTCGGAGATAAAGCTGGGGCCACCTGCGGTCAGTAGAGGATCACTCCACACCTCATAAAAGACCGCCGTGCCGGAGCGGGGGCGAGAGCGAACCTGTTGCAAGCGCTGACGCAACCCGGCAACGACGGACGCCGCGGTGTCCGGGTGGTCGGTCACAGCGCCGAGCTTGAGCAGGTCATTGAACATTGCATCAAAGCTGGCCGGGTTGGAAACAATGATACGTACGCCCATTTTCTTCAGCATGTTTACGCCGCTGATGTTACGGTTTATCACCACCGCGATATCCGGTTTCAGGCGCAGAGCTGCCTCGACATTGATACCATTATAACTGCCGACGCGCGGCAGTTTTTTTGCTGCAGCCGGGTAATCGCAGAAGGAGACCGCGCCCACCAGCTGCGGGCCGGCGCCGATAGCATAGAGCATTTCACAGGCGTGCGGCGCGAGCGCCAGAATACGCGTCTCGGCCCATGCGCTGCCGGAAAAACAGCAGGCCAGCAGCATGATGAGGGCTTTCACAGCCGCTTGAACCGCAAGCGAAACTGATATTGACCATCCTCGGCAGGAAAGGGCTGGGCCCGGTGGACGGTCTCCAGTGCCGCATGGTCGAGTACGGCATGACCGGAACCGTGCAGTACTGTGACCTGATCGGCTGTGCCGTTGTGAGTCAGCGTAAAGCCGACATCAACATCCCCTTCGATGTTACGCCGACGCGCACTGGCCGGATAAAACTTGAATGACTCCAGATGATCGCGCAATAGCAGGCGCATCTTCGCCTTGTCGATGGCTGTTGCCTTTGCAGCCTTAATTTGCTGCGGCTCTATTGCCGGCTGAGCCGCTGCCGGCATATGTGATACAGGCTCAATGGCAGCCGAGAGCGCAGTCGGGGCGGCCTGTGCCACAGTTGCAATCGGTGTGGCCGCGGGTGTTGTGCTGCGGACAACCGATGGTTCCGGTACGGATTGTGCCGGTTGCGGCGTAACGGGTGGATGCTGTGACGTTTTCCTTATAACGGGTGGAACGGGATGTGCCGGTATCGGTCGGGTTGGCTGGCTTACAGGCCTTGAGTCGATGTTGAGCAGTTCGATCATGACTGTTTCACCGGCCGTGGTCGCAGGTTGATGCAGTTGCAACCATCCGCCCAGCAACAGGCCATGGATGGCGGCACTGGCAGCCAGCCATGGCCAGAAGCGGAAAAATCTAGAAAGAATAGCTGGCTCCGGCGCGGAAGCTTGCTGTTGGTGCCGGGTAGAATGAATCGCCGCTGAATGCGGAGAATACACCATAATTGCTGTATTTCTTTCCGGTCAGGTTATCCACGCGTGCGAACATGTCGATATCCTGCCAGTGATAATTGATCACTGCATTTACAGTCAGATAGGCTGGCAGGCGCGGACGGGCGTTGGCCTGATCACTGATCAGAAATGATGAGCCGACATAAGTGAGTTGAAGGCTGCTGGAGAGTCCCTGCAGCCAGTCGGCCTGCCAATTGGCGCCGAAGCGGTTGCGTGCTACGGCAGGGATGCTTTTGCCGCTGGAAATGCCGCCACGGAAACTGGCCTTGCTGTAGGTATAGTTGGCGGATAATTGGAGTAAATCATGCGCACGCCAGTGACCGCCGAGCACGATCACATCATGACGTGTCCTGGCTGCATAATTTTCATTGGCGCCGAAACCGAATGCGCCGCCCACCGGGTTATAATAAATCTCATGGTTCAGATCGGCGCGACTGGCGCTGGCCTCCAGCCAGGCGGATTTGAGGTCGTAACGCAGGCTGGTGCTGTAATGACGGCCGGTCTGTGTTTTCAGCGTACTGTCTACGGTGCCGGAAAAGAAGCTGAAGCGCTCATCCAGCAGCGGGAAGCGCATGGAGCTGGCAGCATTCAGTCTCAGTCGCAGCTGATCGGTCAGGCCCAGTGAGGCGCCGGCATCCCAGGCGCTTGCCTGATTGGCAATAGCACTGACGCCACCTTTGGTGAAGCTGTCGCGCATGCGCTCGTTGCGCAGGCCGCCATTTACAGACCAGCTGTTATCGGCAGCGCTGACCGTCAATTCACCGTAATAACCGTCACGTTTGTGGTCGAAGTCGGTATTGCCGACAGCGCCGCCAAAATTAAACGAACCATTGCCGCGATCAATATCGGCACCGGCCACAATACGGCTGACGATGTCAGTGCCGGTAGTGAATGTGAGTTTTGGGCGCAGGGATGCATTGCGTTGAACAAAATCACTGACCGATGCAAAGCTGATAAATTCCGAGTGCACATCACGGCGCCGAAAACCGCCGGCAATATCCGCCTCCAGCCCGAAATCCGACAGCCAGTTTATACCGCCATCGATATAGTTGTCGGTTGTGCGACTGAAGTTCTGAGGCGTAGTCGCCTGCTTGCGGTTGGCTGTCATCTGCGCGCGGCTCAGGGCACCGGGTAAGCCGGCCCGGTCACGGTGATGATTGCCGGAAATGTGCAGGCTCAGGTTGTCTGTGAAATCGGCTTCTGCCCGTGCGCCACCATCGAAGCGGTCAAAGAAGCCGTTGTCGCGATAGCCCTTGCTGGTCAGGCCGGAGAAATTTGCCTCCATGCGCGTTTTGCCTGCATCGGCGCCGATTCGCCCCTGGCTCGAAAATTCGCCGAAGCTGCCGCCGGCCAGATTGATGCTGCCTCCGGAGGCGGGTACTTTTGTAATGATATTGATGACGCCGCCGACTGCCCCGTTGCCGTAGAGAACAGCGTTGGCACCATGTACAATTTCAATGCGTTCAATCTGATCCAGTGGAATCTGTGCCCAGTCGGTGCCGGAGAGATCCGGATTATTGATCCGGCGTCCATCGATCAGTACAACACTGTTGGCTGCGGCCGATTCGCCGAAACCACCCAGATCCACCTGCGATTTTGCCCCGACCCCGGAGGTGTCGCGGACAACAATATTAGCTTGTCCCTTGAGCAGATCGACAACCGTTGCAGCATGAGAGGATTCGATGGCCTGCCTGTCGATAACGGTTACCGGTCGTGATGATGTGATGGATGGTGCAGCAACCCTGCCTGCTGTGACATTCAGCTCACCGAGATCCTGCGTTTGAGCCATAGCTGTTGCCGGCATCACCGCCATCAGCCATAAAATATGTTTCAGTTTCATTGTCTTTTCCTTTCGCGCCCGCCGCGCATATACAAGTTTTGGCGGTTGTGATTGTCGGGAAAGGTGGGTGTACGGATCGGAAGGAGCGGTAATGCGCGCCAACTGTTCCGGCACTACCTCCCTCCGAGGTCTCAAACCGATGGCATGCGAGGGTGTCCGATTTTTCTCCTCTGGCGCTGCTGCTGTGCTGCTCAAATGCTCACATACAGAAAGTATGCTCCGCTTTTGCGCTGCTCGCGCCTTACCAGAGGCTGAAAACCAAACACCTCACTATCGTCATACCGTGTTTCGGGCCGGTCTCCTGGCTTGCCTTCATCCGCGGCTGTTCTCCTTCCCGGTTTCCCTGTGGGTATAAACAGCGTTGTCAGGCCTACAGTAGCGGGGGCTGCGCCGGAATTGACTGACAGATCAATCGTACCGGACTTCCCGTTTCATCCCTTTGCCGAACGGCATCGGAACACCCAAAACGGCGCGAAGTCTAGCCATATGTCGAACTTCCGTCCATCTGCCTGCGCCATGTCATGCAACGGCCGCATGCATTGGTCGGGTGAGAGGTCTATAGTGTTGGCGATAAAGACGGTGTGGCGGGGGTAGTATGCGCAAACGAATCATTGAACGGGATACGCAGCAGGTGTCAGAGGCAGTTGGTGATTGGCTGGACCTGGAATCGCTGGTGCAGGCAGAGCTTACATCCGAGGATGCGTCGTTCCCGATAGAGTCGGCGCTGGCTGCCGGGGCAGGACCCGGCTGGCGGGCAGCAGGGGCAGGAGAGCAGACACTGCGCTTGTTGTTTGATCATCCGCAGCGCATCAGCCTGATTCGCTTGCTGTTTGATGAGCCGGATCAACAGCGCACACAGGAGTTCACCCTGCGCTGGTCTCAGGACGGCGGTGCGACTTACCATGAAATTGCCCGCCAGCAATATAACTTCAGCGCGCCGGATGCAACCCGCGAGAGTGAAGCATTCAATGTTGATCTGCATGATGTGAATGTGCTCGAATTACACATCATTCCGGATATCAGTGGCGGAGGTGCATGCGCCTCGCTTAGCCGCTGGTCCGTAGCCTGATCGGGTGCCGTAACGATTTTGCAAGACGATTCCGAAAAAGTGAGGCAGAGTTAGCGGCTCCCGTTTCAATGGCACCAGCAATAATTTCGCTTGCGTTGACCGGATATTGCATGGAGGAACCGCATTGGCCAGAAAGAACTTTAAATTCGAGAAACGTCAGAAAGAAATTGCTAAACAGAAGAAATCAGAAGAAAAACGCCTGCGTAAACAGGGTGTCGAAATCGGTGATGATGCCGAGGAAGAGACACCCAAAGCACCGAACGTTGACGACTGGCTTTCCAGCTAAGCCGCAGCGTCAGGACGCGCCGGGTAACGCTTAATTCAAACGCGGTGTGTGATACATCTGCAGATAACGGGCCGGGTCAAATGCTTTGTCTGTCAGAATCTGTGTGCGTGCTGTTACTTCGACAACATGATTCGCCAGTGTGAATGTGCTCTGATGTTGTGTTAGCAGCCCCAGATTCTGCCGGGCAATAGCCAGGCCCTGGTCGGCTGCTTTTTCAAACCATTGCTCTGCCTGTCGCTTATCCATGGCCACACCCCTGCCCAGAGCATACATATAGCCCAGTGTGTTCTGAGCCTGAGGAAATCCACTCTCTGCCGCTTTTCTGTACCAGAATACTGCCTTGCTATCCTGCTGTTCCACGCCTTCGCCCTTGCGATAGAGATTGGCCAGATTGAACTGGGCAGGTGCATAGCCGCTTTCTGCCGCCTTTTCGTACCAGACAAGTGCTTCCGGCATATTGAATGCTGTGCCCTGTGCACGCTGATACATCGAGGCAATGATATTCTGCGCCTCGCTGTCACCGGCTCTGGCGGCGCGTTCAAAGAGCGCGAATGCATTGGCCGCATCCGCTTTGCGGTAGTAGAGCACGGCCAGATTGTACATGGCGTCGGTATTGCCCTGTTCAGCCGCTTTTTGATACCATTTTATGGCTTCCTCGCTGCTGGTGATGACGCCATGTCCCAGATCATAAAACATACCGAGCAGCAGTGTAGCTCGCGGATTGCCATCCTGCTGGGACTGCTGCAGCCATTCGGCGGCGGCATCATCATTCTCGATCGTGCCGATGCCGCGTACATACATCAGTGCCAGGTTGTACTGGGCAGTATGATCAGTCACCGCTGCTTTTTTCAACCAGACGAGGGTTGTGCGCAGATCCTGTTTGGTGCCGCGCCCGAGCGCATACATGATTGCCAGATTGTTTTGTGCATCACTGATGTCTGCCTGCGCTGCCTCGCTGAGCCAGTGCACGGCCTGTTCATCCTGGCCGCTTTCACTGTACAGAATACCGAGGTTTGCCTGCGCCCGTGCTTCCTCTGCCTCGGCGGCTACTGTCAGCCAGTGCAGGGCTTCCTGCTGATTCTGTTGGATGCCACGGCCTGTGGCGTATAATACACCGATAGCGGCGGCGGCCTTTATCTGCTTTTGTGTGGCCGCTTTCAGGTACCAGTCGGCCGCTTCCTGTGCGGCTGCATCGCCCTTGCGGCTGATCAGCAGTTCAGCCAGATGGAACTGTGCTTCGGCATTGCCGCTGGCGGCACTCTGCCGCAGCCAGCTCTCTGCCTGCTGCATGTCGGCATTCAGTCCTTGTCCCTGTTGATAGAGCATGGCCAGTACAAATTGTGCGGCGGCATCGCCGCCGGCCGCCTTTGCCGTCACACGGTTTAGCAGTTGCTGCCGGAAAGAGCGGGCTTGCACATTGCCGGCTGCAGCGGCCTTGATGGCCCATGCCAGTGCGGCGGCATCATTTTTGTGCGTGCCGCGCCCTTCGGCATACATCACCGCCAGCCGCAGTTCGGCACCGGCATGGTTTGATGCCGCGGCTTTGCTGAACCATTGCACTGCTGCCGTAGCTTCCCGCTGCTCTACGCCGCGGCCATTTTCCAGCAACATGCCGAGTTCGTACTGCGCTTCAGTGTGCCCCTGCGCAGCTGCCAGCTTCAGCCAGCGAACCGCCTGGGTGTCATCCTGGTCTACCCCCTGGCCGTCCCGATAGAGCATGGCAAAGCGATACTGTGCTTCCGGTTTCCCCTGTTTGGCAGCCACGCCAAACCATTCGGCGGCAGTGTCGAAATCACCCTGCTGCAAGGCCTGTTCGCCTTTGACCATGGGGTCGGCATTCAGGTCACCATAATCCGGGGTGGAGAGAAACAGGTAAAACATGGCGCCAAATGCCACTGCCGCGGTCAGAAGTAGTATATTGCGGATATTCATTGGCAGCAGCGGCGGATCACAGGTCCAGCTCGTCCCAGATATTGTCGATGCGGGCTTTGACATCCGCATCCATGCTGATCGTGCGTCCCCATTCGCGATCGCTTTCGCCAGCCCACTTGTTGGTGGCATCTATGCCGACCTTGGAGCCGAGACCTGCGATCGGTGAGGCGAAATCGAGGTAATCGATCGGGGTGCGCTCGGCCATGGTAAAGTCGCGGGCCGGATCGCAACGGGTGGAGATGGCCCAGATCACCTCTTTCCAGTCACGGCAGTCGATATCCTCATCGACGACGATGATGAACTTTGTGTACATGAACTGGCGCAGGTATGACCAGATGCCGAACATCACCCGCTTGGCGTGTCCCGCATAGCCCTTGCGAATAGATACGATGGCCACACGATAGGAGCAACCCTCCATCGGCAGATAAAAATCGACAATTTCCGGAAACTGTTTGCGCAGTATCGGGACAAAAACTTCGTTGAATGCCAGTCCCAGTATGGCTGGCTCATCCGGCGGTTTGCCGGTATGGGTCGAGTGATAGATGGCATCCTTGCGCATACTCATGCGCTCGACAGTGAATACCGGAAACATCTCTGTTTCGTTGTAATAGCCGGTATGATCGCCGTAGGGGCCCTCTTCGGCGTATTCACTCAGCGACACATGGCCTTCAAGCACGATTTCAGCCGAGGCCGGTACTTGCAATGGCACGCTCAGGCAATCGGTCAGTACCGTTTTTTCGCCGCGTAGCAGGCCGGCAAACTGGTACTCGGACAGGGTGTCGGGTACGGGCGTGACTGCTGCCAGGATGGTGGCGGGATCGGCACCAATGACGACCGCGCAGGGAAATGAATCCGCGCCGGACTTCTTTGCTTCCAGATGATCCTGGGCACCGCCGCGATGTTTGAGCCAGCGCATGATCAGCTTGTTTTTGGCGATCGGTTGCTGGCGGTAGATGCCGATGTTCTGACGTGATTTATTGGGCCCTTTGGTGACCACCAGTCCCCATGTCAGCAACGGGCCGATGTCTTCCGGCCAGCAGGTCTGGATGGGCAGCAGCCCCAGATCCACATCCTCTCCGCAGAGCGAGACCTCCTGCCAGGCTGCTTTTTTTGCCGTTTTAGGTTGCATGTGCATTACTTTTTTCAGTAGCGGGAATTTGTCCCAGGCATCCTTGAATCCTTTCGGCGGCTCGGGCTCTTTCAGATAGGCCAGGAGCTCGCCGATCTCACGCAACTCGGCGGCGGATTCACGTCCCATGCCGAGTGCGATGCGCTCGGCCGTGCCGAACAGGTTGGTCAGTACCGGCATATCATGATTCTTGACCCGCTCAAACAGCAGGGCAGGGCCGCCTGCGCGCAGAACGCGGTCGGAAATCTCGGTCATTTCCAGTTCTGTACTGATTTCAGCCTTGATGCGCTTAAGCAGTCTCCGTTTCTCCAGGTCTGCAATGAAGGCGCGCATGTCCGGGTAGCTCATGCAGCGCTGTCTTCAATATCAAAAACGGTGTCCAGTTTAGCCAGTTCAAAGACGTCGCGCACATTTTCACTCAGGCCGGAGAGGATAAAACGACCACCGGTCAGGCGGGACCACTGCAGTCCCTCCACCAGTGTGGCGATGCCGGAAGAGTCCATGAAGTCCACATCATTGAGGACGACGCGCACCTCTTTTATGCTGGCTGAAAACAGCGGTTTGAGCTCTTCCCGCAGGCGTGGCGAGGTATGAATGGTGACATCCCCGTGTACGCGCAGCAGAGCTGTCTGTGTATCACGGTTTTCATGCTCAAATGTCAGTTTTACATCCATCTTATTCTCCCTCAGCGAGTTTAAAAATCAGACGCCAGCGATTGCCGTCATCCAGTATGTCGTGTTCACAATGGTCGGAAACCGAGCAGATCAGTTTCAGGCCCAGGCCGCCCGGACACGGATTAGCATGGTCAATGCGGCGTGCTGCCACCTCTTTCAGGCAACCGTTCCAGCTGACAGAGGCGTAATCACGGAAGTCAAACAGCAGTACCGAGCCGTCGCTGTGGTTGATAATGCGCGTCTCGAACTCAACCCTGCCGGGCTTGCCGCCATATGCATGGTTGGCGATATTGGCAAACAGTTCATCCACGGCAACAGCCACGCGATTGCTGCGTAACTCGCTCATGCCGGCACGCGCACTCATGACCGCGACGATTGAACGCAATACATAGACACAGTCGCTGTTGCAATTGAGCTGCAGGCGCAGGCGACCGACATGGCTGCTTTCACATTCAGGAAAAGATACATCCTGCACACAGGGCTTAGCTGTCATGGCACCTCTCAATCCGGGCTAGATAGTCTCCGCATTATGCGTCTTGCCAAGCTTGGCGTCCAATTACGCTAAACGCAACCTGAGCGCTATGCCACCTGGCTGGCTGCTCGACGTGCCCCTATGGCGCAGCTGTCGATTCCTTGCTGCCAAACCACGCGTTTGGCAGCGCCAGCATACTCTCGATCAGTCCCGGAGACGACATGCCAGCCTGCTCGGGCTCAACCCCCACGACCGTGGCATCGGTGAATGGACCATACATGTGATAAACCTTGCGCATCAGGCTGTGCGACGCGCCACCGATGATATCACGCAGCAGGGGCACACGGGCGAGCAGGGCATCCAGATTTTGCAGCGGGCGGGCGATCAGGTAGAGGTCGACGGTCGCCGTATCAATATCCAGCGTGCCGTGGCCGACGAGATCAAAGGCGGTTGAGCGCATGGCGACATTGCGGATGTGGATATCCTGATTCTGGATAATGGCCTCCATCTGCAGGCGTTCATACTTAAGGCCCGGGCCGGTCAAATCATCCCGTTTTCCGAAGAGCAGGGCCGGCAATTTGCTTAAGTTGATCGCCGCCAGCAGCGTGTTCAGTGAGCCTCCCTCCAGAATGCGCCCGTTATCCACGCGCATGCGCAGGCGACCGTCCAGCCCCTGCCACCATGGCTGTTCCCGCAGTATCAGTCCCTGTCCCGAAAAGAGCAGATGCCCCTGGCCATCGAGAAAGCGCTCGGAGAGGCCGCCGAGTTTGATCAGGTGGCCAAAGTCGCCCTCCAGCTCGGCAAAGCCGCTCCAGCGCATGCCGCCGCCCTGTTGTGGTGTCAGCGTGGCAGACATCAGCAGGTGTTGCTTTTCCACGCTGGCGGCAAATTTACGCAGCTCCACGCGCCCTTCTCCGGGCAGCGTAAAGCGCGCGCCCACATCCATGATGTCCAGTTGTGAGGTGTGAATCTGGGCCGCTTCAAATTCGCCGATACTGCCGGCTCTTGATGCCAGATTCAGCCGTACGCCGGACATACTTGCTTCATCCCAGTCGAAACGGTCAATGCTGGCGTGCAGGATCCAGCGCTTGTCGACCATCCGTTCCGGGTGATGCAGTGATTCAGGCAGGGCGTTGCGGTTGAGGTAGCTGGCCTGCAGATCCGCCTGCCATGGCTTTTTGTCATCAAAAGGGACTTCGATAGCAATCGAGCCGCTGAAGGCAGGGGTGTGCATCTGTTTCAGCTGGGCCTTGATCCTGTTGCGATTGATGCTCATGGAGCCACCGTAGAGCTTGAGTACCTTGCCCCTGCTTTGCAATTTACTCAGCTCAACGGTGGGGGCGCCATCTACTGTTTTCAGCTCGCCCTGATAGAGCAGGGCGAATGGCTCACCGATGCTTTTGCTTGAGCCCAGCAGGTGTTGCCAGCTGGCTTGCTGCATATCCACGCTGCCTGACCAGTGACCATCATAGTGCAGGGTGGAGCTGATGTTGCCGCCGACATCAGATACCGGTATCTGGTATCGGGCTGCCAGTGAAGAGAGGTCGCCCTGAATGTGCGCATCCAGTGACTGCAGTTGCCACTGCTTGTGTGGCTCGGGCGTGGATGCCGCAGCCATGACGGGGGCCGCTGCCAGCGACAGCGATGCCTGCAGGTGATTATCCTCGATTTGCATGTTGCTCAGCGTCAATCCTGTGGCTTTATCCCACAGGATATCGCCTGCCAGCAGGTGCAGATCCTGGCCGAAGAGGGAGAGATGCCACCTGTTGAGCGGGTGCAGCTCGGCGCTGGCCTGTTTGGGTTCACTTTCGCTCGGATCCCAAAGCAGTTTGAACGTACCTTTCGCCCGCGAATCATGCCACTGCCAGTCACTGCCGATGCCCGACTCAAGCCATTGCAACAGCCCGCCCATATCAGCCTCTGCCTGCCCTGAGATATGCAACTCGAGTGTATCCCAGGGGATGCGCAATTCACCACTGGATGAGCCGAGGCCACCGGGCAACTCGGCGCCAGCAATGATGGCGCGCATACCATCCTGATTCAGGTCGACCTGGCCACGGGTGTGCAGCAGATAATCGTCGCTGCTGCCCAGCGCAATATCAGCATCCTCAATATCCGCTCTGAGGTGGTAATGCATTTCACGCCATGCGTTATCCGATGGCCACTGCTGCAAGGGATTTGCCCATGCTATTTCGAGCTCGCCCAGTGCCTTGTTGGCGCGGCCGGCGTGCATCATTGTCAACCAGTGCTGCCACTTTGCATCGCCCAGATGATGCAGCCAGCTCCAGATCAGTGGCATTTCGAGCTGTTGTGACTCTGCCTGCAGACTGAGTTGCCCCTGCTGCCACCGGCCGCTGGCGACTACCCTGTTCTCGCCCAGTGACCAGATCAGTCGTTTGAAATCAATACGCTCTGCTTGCATCTTGTTGTTGTCGGCAATGGTGATGGTCAGCCCTGTCTCCAGCTTGTTAAGCATCAGGCTGCGTTGTTCATCAGGGCCAAGTGCTACCGGTGTGTCGGCATTGAGTGCGAGCTCGGCCTGCCAGCTGAGCCGGTCAGTGCGCAGCAGTTTTATCTCTGCTTGCGCGGCACCGTGCAACTGCCGGCGAAGCACTTCCGGCAGCCATCCTGTGTGTGAACAGCGCAGGTTCATCTCATGCAGGAGCCCGTCATTATCCAGGTTGCCCGTTAATACCAGGGAAGGAGCTGTTGCCTTCAGGCTGCGTGTTACACCATCCAGCGTCAGTGTTACATCGGCAATGCTGCCGTGCCACTCATCATAGACCCAGTCAATCCTGACGCGGTCCAGCAGCAGCTGGCCGGGCGGGGCAGCTGCCCCCGAGCCATGAAGCATGACGTCAAGCTTGCCGCCGCTGAGGCGAATGCGGTCCGGTGTAATGTCGCCTGCCAGCAGCTTTGCCAGCGGGATTCTGACGGCCGCATGGCCATCATGAAATGCCAGTGTGTTGTCCTGGCTGGAGAAATTTAGGCGATCGGCCTGGATCCAGAGAAAGCCGGACCAGTACCAGGAGAGCTTGCCCAGTTGCAGCTCTTTGAGCTTCAGCTCCTGCTGCAGGTAGCGTTCTATATTCGGCCTGAGGGCGTCCAGGCCAGGCGTCTGCCAGTAAATCCACGCCATGAGCAGGGTGGCAGCCAGCGATAGCAGAAGGAGCACGCGCCGGCATGAAGCCAGCGCGCGTTTCAGAAACGTGCCGGGTCTAACCGGCGGGGCTGCATCGGTCAGCTCTGATCCTTGGTCTTGAGCTTGGCGATCTTATCCTCCAGCGTTTTCACAAGGGCCGGGTAGCCGCCATTGTCCAGTGTGGACTGGAAATCCTGATAGAAGGTTCGCACCATGCTGGTGCCCTCGATGCGTATGTCATACACCTGCCAGCCGGAAGCGGTCTGGTGCAGGCGATATTCCACAGGTGTTTCTCGTGTACCGTCAATGACCATTGATTTCACACGTGCCTTGTCACCTTTGAGCTCTGCATCCTCAAATACAACCTTCTGGCCCTTGTAGTCACTCAGGCGGTTACCATAGGAGCGCTCAAGTAGTTCACGGAAGACCGATGTAAAATGGGCGCGCTCGGCATCATCAATTGCTTTCCACGGTTTACCCAGGCTGCGGGCGGCCATTGTTGCGTAATCAAAGCGACCCTCCACCGTCTGCCGTATAGCCTCGCGATCCTTGGTTGTAATGATGGTGGTGTTCTCGCGGGCTTCGAGTACGTGAATAATCTCGTTGACCGTTGTTTCAATAACGGCCCGTGGCCCATCTGTCGCAGCCCATGCGGGGGCTGCACAGATCAGGGTGAGAAAAGCTACCATAGCAATTTGAAGCTGTTTCATAGTTTTACTCCTGTGTGTTTGAAGCTGACTGGCTATAAGCTAGCTGTGGTGTCAGCTGGCTGGTATCGTAATTAAAACCCGTACAGGGGTAATATCAAACCTGCCGGAGGGGACGGCTTCAGCCGCTCTTGCCACTGAATATATATTTGCTGATCAAATCCTCAATATTGATTGCGGACTCGGTTTCCTCAATTTCACTGCCGGGCTCAAGGAATGTTTCCGACGGGCCCTGGGTGATGCGAATGTAGCGATCGCCAATGATGCCTTTGGTGCGCACGGAGGCGAATGCATCTTCGGTGATTTTGATGCCATCATGGATGCGCAGAATCATTTGAGCATGGTCATTTTTTACCAGATTGACAGTATCAATGCGGCCGATCGTGACGCCGGCCATCATAATGTCGCCGCCTTCGCGCATGCCTCCGGCATCACCGAAGTTGGCCACCAGCGTATAGCCGGATTCACCCAGGCCGCCGGTCTGCCCGACCTTCAGCGCCAGCCAGCCAATGGCGACGATGCCCAGAAATACAAATACGCCGACACTCATTTCGACACGTCTATATGGTTGCATGATGAAACTCCTTACAGGAAAAAAGATGTGAGAATATAGTCTACGATCAATACACCCACGGATGAAACAACAACGGCCTGAGTCGTAGCCCGGGCCACGCCTTCGGTGGTGGGCTCCGAACGATAGCCCATATAGGTGCAGATCATGCCGATCATGAAACCGAATACGACTGCCTTGACCCAGCCGCCATAAATATCGGTCATGGTGATCTTGGCAATCAACTCGGCCATGTATGCGCCCTGATTTACACCCAGCAGCTCCACGCCGACAATGTAACCGGAACCGATACCGATCACATCAAAGATGGAGACCAGCAGGGGTACGGCAATGGTTGTGGCAATAATACGGGGCAGCAGAATGCGCTGCATGGGGTTGATTGCCATCATCTCCAGCGCGTCGGTCTGCTCGGTTACACGCATGATACCGATTTCAGCGGTAATGCTGGAGCCGGCCCGGCCGATGATCATAAAGGCGCCGAGCACGGGACCCAACTCACGGATGATCGACATGCCTACACCGGCACCGAGCAGGGATTCCGAACCGAATTTGGCCAGTGTATAATAACCCTGCAGGGCCAGTACCATGCCGGTGAAGGCGCCGGTAATGACAATGATGACCAGCGAGCCAACGCCCAGCGCCGACAGTTGCAGGACAAAATGTTTACCCTGCCACGGCCGGACAAACAACATGGAGAGCGCACTGAGACCCAGGATGGTGGCGTCGCCGACCTGCTCGAGGCCGCGCAGCGCATGGCGCCCCAGGCGGCCGAAGAATGCGACCGGAGTCGATTGTTTAACGAATAGATCACTCATGATGCAAACCGGACCGTGCCCGGTTTATGGGTCAGGTCATCTATATAGGATGTGGTGCTGCGCGAAAAGGGGATCGGTCCGTCCGGGCGCCCATGCAGAAATTGTTGCACGCGCTCATCACTGCTCTCGCGGATCGAGTCCGGTGATCCTTCTGCGATAATGCTGCCCTGCCAGAGCAGGATGACGTGGTCGGCAATGGCAAGTCCGGCAGTTACGTCGTGCGTTACCACCACCGATGTCATGCGATTCTTGCGCGAGGTATCCTGGATCAGGGTACTGATCACACCGGCAGAGATCGGATCGAGTCCGGATGTGGGTTCATCAAAAAATACAATGCGCGGATCCATGGCCATGGCACGGGCAAAAGCCACGCGTTTGGCCATGCCACCGGAGAGCTCTGACGGCATCAGCTGTTCAAAGCCGCGCAACCCCACCTGCTCCAGCTTCATCGAGACCATGGTGCTGATGACCGACTCATCCAGCTCTGTATGCTCGTGCAGCGGGAAGGCTACATTGTCATAGACATTCAGTGAGTTGAGCAGGGCGGAATACTGAAATAGCATGCCCATGCTTTCACGCAACTCATAGAGGCGCTTGACCGGCATGGCACAGAGATCTTCATCGCCGTACCAGACATGGCCGCCCGATGGCTTTTCCAGTCCGGCCAGCAGACGCAGCAGCGTCGTCTTGCCTGAGCCCGAGCCGCCCATGATGGCTGTGATCTTCCCGGTCTGGATATCAATATCGGTCGGGCTTAATGCTGTAACGTCGCCATAACGTTTGCTGAGGCTTTCTCCACGAATCATGACGGCAGACTACAATGCGGGATGGCGACTGCAAGCGTGTGACTGCAACGATGGCGCAACAGCCTGTCAGGCGTTAATGTTGGCACACTTTTTTTCGGGAGCAGAAAGATGAACTTTGCAGATCGTGATGGCTTGATTTGGTTCGATGGAAAAATGGTGGACTGGCGCGATGCCAAGGTGCATGTGCTGACACATACCCTGCACTATGGCATGGGCGTGTTCGAAGGCGTGCGCGCTTACAAGACCGATAATGGCACGGCCATTTTCCGTCTGCAGGCGCATACCGATCGCCTCTTCCGCTCCGCGAAGATCATGAATATGGATATGCCTTTTTCCAAAGAGGAGTTGAACGCAGCCCAGCTCGCCTCGGTGCGCGAGAACGGACTGGATTCTGCCTATTTGCGTCCGATGGTGTTTTACGGATCCGAGGGTATGGGCCTGCGTGCCGATAACCTGAAGTCGCACGTTATCGTTGCGGCGTGGAGCTGGGGCGCCTATCTGGGCGCGGATGCTCTGGAACAGGGTATTCGTATTCGCACCTCTTCCTTTACCCGCCACCATGTCAATATTGCCATGTGCAAGGCCAAGGCCAATGGCAACTATATCAATTCAATGCTGGCGCTTTCCGATGCATTGCGTGACGGATATGACGAAGCCTTGCTGCTGGATGTGGACGGCTTTGTCGCCGAAGGCTCGGGTGAGAACTTTTTCATGGTGTATGATGGTGTGATCTATACGCCGGAGCTGACCAGCGCGCTTGATGGCATCACACGTGCCACTGTGATGCAGCTGGCACGTGAAGAGGGTTACGAAGTACGCGAGAAGCGCATTACTCGCGACGAGGTTTATGTGGCTGACGAGGCATTCTTTACCGGTACTGCTGCCGAAGTCACGCCGATTCGCGAACTGGACGGGCGTACCATCGGCTGCGGTTCACGCGGCCCGGTCACGGCAGTGTTGCAGAAGAAATATTTCGATGTCGTCCATGGTCGCAGTGAAGCGCATATGGACTGGCTGGCCTTCGTATGATCGCCATCCTTGATCTGCTGGACGGCATGATTCATGCGCTGGTCTATGCTCTGCCAGCTGGCTTGTTGCCTTTTGTGGGGATCACCCTGACGGTAGTGACCGGCGTGATGATGCTGCTTACCCTGTTGTACTTTTTGCAGTTCAATAACTGGATTGGCGGGCTGGTCTTTCTGGTGCTTTCTTCCTGTCTATGGCTGATGACGCCTTCAGTGACTGAAGAGGTCCACCAGCGACAGCTGGCGGCTAGCAGTGAACAGCTACACACTGCGCCGGTGGATGCTGTTGCAGCCGATAGTGAACCTGCACTGCAGGCGCCCTGATAGCGTAACTTTTTTGGCAATACTGTAGTGGTTATGCCGTCATGCGAAGGCTGGCAGGTGTTGCTACATCTTTTCATGGCTTCCGGTTAGGCTGCGCCGCGGTTCCATTATCGAGGAGATTTTCATGACCGTTCGTACCCGTTTCGCCCCATCACCAACCGGCATGCTGCATATCGGCGGTGCCAGAACAGCGCTGTTCTCATGGCTGTTTGCCCGTCACCACGGCGGTGAGTTTGTGCTGCGTATCGAAGATACCGATCGTGAGCGCTCCACCGATGAAGCAACCCAGGTGATTCTCGATGGTTTGACGTGGCTGGGGCTGGACTGGGATCAGGCGCCGGTGTTTCAGGCGGAGCGTCAGGCTGAGCATGTGCTCGCTGTGGAGCAGTTGATCGACGAGGGTCACGCCTACCGCTGTTACTGCTCGCGGGAAGAGCTGGATGATATGCGCGAAGCGCAACGTGCCGCCGGTAAAAAGCCAATGTATGACGGCCGTTGTCGCCACCGCTCCGACAGGCCCGAGAACGCTCCGTTTGTTGTCCGTTTCCGCTCGCCCGATGAGGGCGACACTATCGTCAATGATCTGGTGTTGGGGCCTGTGGTATTTCCCAATGCCGAGCTGGATGATCTGATTCTGCTGCGCACCGATGGTACGCCGACCTATAATCTGGCCGTGGTAGCCGATGATGCGGCCATGGCGATTACGCATGTGGTGCGTGGCTCGGATCATCTGAACAATACACCGCGCCAGATTCAGCTCTATCAGGCGCTCGGCCTGCCGATGCCGCAGTTTGCCCATATCCCGCTGATTCATGGTCCCGACGGGGCCAAGATGTCCAAGCGCCATGGTTCGGTGGCACTTACCGAATATCGCGAGCAGGGTTATCTGCCGGATGCGGTGAATAATTATCTGGCCAGGTTGAGCTGGTCGCATGGCGATGAGGAGGTCTTCTCCCGTCAGCAGCTGATTGAACTCTTCGATCTGGCGCAGGTGGGCAAGGCTGCCGCCCGTTTTGATCAGAACAAACTGGACTGGCTCAATGGCCACTACCTGCATAAAGCGGAGCCTGCCACACTGGTTGATGAAGTTGCGCGCTTCCTTGATCTGGATGTCACGGCCGGCCCCGACCTGACGGCGGTCATCGGCTCATTGCAGGAGCGTTCGAAAAACCTGCTGGATCTGGCAGAGGGTGCCCGCTTTTTCTATGTCGCCCCGACCAAATACGATGAAAAGGCTGTGAAAAAGAATTTCAGGGATACGACATGGCCGCTGCTTGTCTCCTTTATTGCCGCTGTTGAGGCGCTGGAGGATTACTCGGGTGAGGCGGTGCATGCGCTGATTCAGTCGATCTGTGAAGCGGACGGCGTGAATATGGGCAAGCTGGCGCAGCCGATCCGTATCCTGATCTCCGGCGGCCCGGTATCCCCGCCGATTGATCTGACCCTGGGCCTGCTCGGCAAGGCCGAGACCGTGAAGCGCCTGCGTGCGGGCATGGCGGCATTGCAAGCCTAGCTACCAGAATCTCCGGTCAGCCGTGTGCCGGCCGTTCTGTTTTGGTTTTGTTGTATTCCGTGACGCATTGGCCGATGATACCCTGTCATGCATATATGTAGCCATGTGAACAAACCGCTGAGTGCCGGTACGCTGCTGCGTCTGGTGCTGCTGGCCGGAGCCCTGCTGTTTTGCCTGCCTGCGCAGGCAAATGATGCCAGTCGTATTGTCGATTCCCCCGTTGCCATACCCGAAGCCCTGCTCAAACAGATGGATACGCTGCGGCTGAAACCCGGCGTCGGCACCGGTGTGGTGCGTTATATGGCGATGCAGGATGCGACAGTTATTCGTCAATGGTTGCGCAGTGAGGGATATCTGGACGCGGAGGTTACGCCTCTGCTTGAGGCGGACGAGGCGCGCTGGCGTGTTGATGCAGGTGCGATGTGGCGCATTCGCCATATCGAAGTGTCACCCGTGCTCAGCGCCCGTGTGGCACTGCCGCATACAGGCGATGCCTTTCGTAGCGAGACTTATGAGCAGGCCAAATCGGCACTGCGCTGGGCATGGCGCGATGCCGGCTATCTGCAGGCAGATTTCGCCAAAGCTGTTGTGATTCCCGACAAACAGAGCCGGGAAGTCGATATCATCTGGCATGTCACGCCCGGCCCGCTATTTTTTATCGCGAGTATCGGTGTCGAGGGTGCTGAGCAGTACACGGCCGATCTGGTAGTAAGAATCAGCCAGCTGAAAGCCGGGCAGATCGTTACACAACAGCGTCTGCAGGATGCGATGCAGCATCTCTCCGAAGACTCCCGATATCTGCACGCCATGATTGTGCCGCAGATGCAGGAGGCAGTCGGTAACCGCGTACCGCTGCGTATCACGGTCAGCGAGGCGGGCTGGCGAAAATTGAGTGGTGATGTCGGTTACTCAACCGATGCAGGGCTGGGGCTGGGAGCCAACTGGGTGGATCGCAGTCTGTTGCAGGGCAAGATTGAATATGCGCTGCGCGCCCAGACCTCACGCACCACCTCCGGTGCGGGTGCCACGCTGACACTGCCCACGTGGCCGGTGTATGATCAGCAGGTTGGCGTCAATGTGGACTATTTGCGCAAAAGCACGGATGGACGCCTCTATGACTCGCTTGGTGGCGGCCCCTTCTGGCAATGGAATTTCAGGCGCAAGGATTACCTGCGTCTGACATTGCAGGCTGAAAATGTGCGCGAAGCGGGCGTACACCTGCTTACACTCGGCCCCCGCGCGGATGTGCGTTTCTCACATGAGCAGGGCGGGCTGGTGCCGGTGCGCGGCTGGCGCCTGAATATGAGTGCTGGTCTGCCACTGCGGGTGAACAGTGCTGGGCTCTGGGCTGTATTTGATCTCTCCGGGCGCTACTTCTACCGGCCGGTGGATTGGTTGCTGCTCTCGCCTCGCGCAGGTTACGGGCGCACGCTCAATTTGCAGGGCGTGGTTCCCAAAACCTATCGCCAGTTTGCCGGTGGTGCTGCCAGCGCAAGGGGCTATGCGCTCGATTCACTGGGGCCGGTCGGCACAGATGGACTGGCCACCGGCGGGCTGATGAAGACATACGGTGGGGTGGATCTGGTCCTGATGCCGGAGGCAGAGCTGTTTTCACCGCTGTTGTTCGCCGATGCGGCGAAGGTGTGGCAGGCCATTGGCAGGGCAGCAGCGACTGTGCTGTCGGCAGGTTTCGGTGTGATCATGCGCACGCCTGCCGGCCCCTTGCGTCTGGATCTGGCACTGCCGTTGAACAGACGGGCGCAGGATAAACGTTTCCAGTTCTACCTGACGCTCGGAGATGTGTTTTGATCCGATCGCGCCTGTTGCTGACGATGATGGCTGCGCTGTTGATCTCTCTGGTTGCAGTGGCCGGCCTGTGGATCTGGCTGGGCAGTGATGGCGGCCGCCAGTGGCTGGTTGATACAATCGCATCTCAAAGCAAAGGCAGCATTGGAATTCGCGGTTTGAGCGGTCATCCGCTGACACAGATGAGGGCCGAATCGGTGCTGTTTACCGGTAGCGGTGTGCTGGTGATGGCCGAGCGGGTGGGGCTGGCCTGGTCGCCATGGCGGTTACTCGCAGGCGAGCTGAGCATCAGCATGCTTAAAGCCGACAAGGTGCTGACGCAGAGCAGTGCCGCAGCAGCGAGCGCGCCGGAGGGCCATTCAAGCCTGCCGATGTTCTCCATACGTTTGGATGCGCTGCATATCGGTGAGCTGAATATTGAGCAGGATGACGGCCAGACAACCCGGATTTCAGCGATTAGTTTCGATGGTCTGCGGCTGGGCGAAACTGTTGCCGGCCACCTGCAGGCAGAGCTGCCCGATGGAACTGTCACGCTCCAGCTTGCCGGAAATATGGCCGACTGGCACGCGGACGGGCAGCTGAGCAGCAAGGCTAAGGGCGAACTCGCCTTCTCGCTTACAGGTCAGCAGTTGCGCGCCGGCGAGGCGAAGCTGGGGTTTGTTTCCGGCGCCACCAGTGCGCGCATGGAGGCGCTCTGGCAGCAGGAGAAGGGTGCGCTGACAGCCAATGGGCAGCTCAAGCTGCATAGCGACCGCGGTAACATCAGTGGTGACTGGAAACTCGGTATGCCGGCCGATCTCTCGCGTGCCGAGGTATCGATGCACGCTGAGCTTAACAGCGACGCGCTGCTGGCACGTTCGATGCCGTTGGAAATCACCGCTATCTGGGAAAAGGGAATCCTCACTGCCGTGATCGATGAACAGGAGCATGGTCTTAAGTTGGCGCTGGGCTACAGCGATGCGCAACTGCAGGGTGATTTGACCCTGAGCGGGTGGGACTCACCACTGAAAAATGCCCCCGGGCGCTTGGGCGGCAGCGTGCACGGCAACTGGCTGCCGGAGAGCGGGCAGTGGCGTTTGCAGGGCGATATCGACAAGGGAGAGTTGGCAGGTCTGGTTGCCAGCATGCATATTGATGGTCAGGGCGATGCTGATCGCTGGCAGATACGCCGGGCTGATATCCACGCACTCGGGCTGAATCTGGATCTTGTTGGTGATGGGGATCGTGAGCACTTCAAGCTGACCGGCTCACTGGCCGGGGCGGATATTGGGCCGGCGCTAAAATTTGCCGGTATGGATCAGGCGGCCGGCCATCTGCAGACGGATATCCGTCTGGCAGGCCGTTACGCGGCCCCGCATGCGGATATCACGGCGAAGCTTAGGGGCGTGAAGCTGGCATCTGTTGCCATCGCTACAGCCACACTGTCGGTCAGACACACAGCCGGGGATGGAAGCTATCACCTTGCTGCCACGAAGCTGTCATACGATGGCAGGCGGGAGATGAACCAGCTGGATATGACCGGCCGACTGAAGGCGGACCAGCTGAGCCTGAACCTCTCCTCGCAAGGGCAACTGCAGAGCAGCGCCAGAGTGTTGGCTGGTATCGCCGATCCGGCCCATACCACGGTTGTGATCAGATCAGCGCACGTAAGCTATGCAAAAACCGAGTTGCTGGCTGCGGAGAGGCTGGCGCTGACTATTGATGGCAACAGTTACCAGCTACCGGGTTCCGATATCCGCCTGTTGGGCTCAACAGGCAGTGTTGCCTTTGGTTTTGCACCGCAGCGGATCAGCGGCCAGCTGGCACTTGCGGATTTCAATATATCGGGCGATGAATCCTGGCTTGCCGGGTTGCCATACCATCTCGCGGCTCACACAGCGGTCAAGTTGTCGCTTGCCGGCTCCCCGCAAGCACCGACGCTTGTGGTGGACCTCACCTCGCCTGCCGTGCGCATCACGCATCCGATGTTTGCGACAGAGGCAGGGCGATCACTGCTGCTCAGTGATGTCCGGTTGAAACTGGATTACGGCCGGCAAGAGCTGGCCTGGGAGCTGCAGGCACATGCGCCTGCAGACGGGAAGATCGCAAGCAGCGGTCAGATGGCCGTGATATTTACCCTGCAGCCGTGGCAACTGGGCTTTCCTGATAAACAGCAGGGCTCTGGCGCTTTGTCGGTTAAATTTTCCAGGCTCTCCGATCTGCAGTCGCTAATGCCTCGCATCGATCCACTTACGGGCAGCAGCGATATTAACCTGAGCTGGAGCATGCCGCTGACGCTGCATTCAACTAAAGGCCGCGGCGAGATCATTCTGGATGCTATCGGCATCCCCGAATTCGGACTGGAAATGAAGGGGGGGCTTACAGCCGCACTTGCCGCAGGCAAGCCGTCCGTTGATCTGCATCTGCATAGTGGTGATGGCGAGCTGGTTATCAGCGGCCCGCTTGATATCGATAGACGCACGGTACCGGATCTGAAGTTCAGGCGCTTTGCGCTGATGAATCTGCCGGATCAGCAACTGGTGGTCAGCGGTACGATTAGCGCAGCCGAGCAGGAGAAGGTAAGCATGATTAATGGTGAGCTGGAGGTGGTAAAGCTGCGTCTGGAGATCCCCGACCCGGTTGCCGGGCCGACAAGTGATCTGCAGTGGGAGAGTGATGCGGTTGCCACTACCAGCAGAAAGCGTGCGCCGCTCTCGAAGGTGGATGTCGACCTGCTGCTCGGTGGTGATGCCGAGATTTATGGACGGGGTATGAGCCTGAAGCCGACGGGCAAGTTGCATCTGGGTGGCAGCGTGACGCAACCGAAGCTTACCGGTGTGCTGGATATTGCCAGCGGAAAAATTGAATTCCGCAGCGTAAAACTCGATATTCAGCCCGGTAGCAGGGCGGTGTTTTCCGGTGACCCGAAACGGCCGTCCATTTATATCAAGGCCGCTCGCAAGGTTGGTGATATTACAGCCGGTGTGATTGTTGAAGGGCCGGTTGACCAGTTGCACTCGCAGTTGTTTTCAGAGCCTGCCATGTCCAATGCAGAGATCTTTTCCTATATTGCCACAGGCAGGCCGCTTGCCTCGCTGGGGCAGGATAACGTCAGCGATATGATGACTGCCGCCGAGTTTCTGCTTGGCCCCGGCACAATGATGCAGGAGGTGCAGGGCAAGGTTCAGCAGGTGACAGGGCTGGACGTGTTCGAAATCGGCGGTGATGCCTCCGGCGGCAAGATCAGGGCCGGGCGCAAGCTATCGGACAAGGTTACCCTGACGGTTGATCAGACTGTTTCCAGAGATGCGAGTACGGCGTTGACACTGGAGTACCTGCTGACCGAAAGCCTCTCCCTGTTCGGTCGCCAGACAGTCAATATGGCTCCGATGGTGGGGCTGCGCTACAGCAAGGAGTGGTTCGGCCCCGCACGGGTGAAGCCGGAGTCGAAGCATGCCGAGTAGTGATCGCTGCGGTCATTCCGGTTCGGCAGGCAAGGTGCGCTATTAATACCGCACTGCTCTACTGGGGGTTGCTGTTCGGCTCCATCGGCATTGGCTTTTTTATCTTCGGCAAGCGGCAGGGCAAGGTAGTGCCACTGATCAGTGGCCTGATGCTGATCGTTTTCCCTTACTTTGTTGCCAATACCTGGCTGCTTGTCGGCATTGGCAGTGCGCTAATCGCGCTGCCGTATTTCATCAGGCGTTGAATATGCGGGAGCATTGCTCACCCTCCCGTTAGCTGGCCTGCTCGACAGCAGATCGACTGATGGTTAGATGGCGATAGGGGCCCGGATGCCGGGGTGGCATTGATAGTTGCTCAGCTCAAAATCGTCATAGGTGAAATCAAAGATGTTTTTCACCGCCGGATTCAGGCGCATGGTTGGCAGCGGATAGCAGTCGCGCGCCAGCTGGGTATCCACCTGCTCAGCATGATTGGAGTAGAGGTGGGCATCGCCGAGGGTGTGGATGAAATCACCCGGCTCCAGCCCGCATACCTGGGCAACCATCATGGTCAGCAGGGCGTAGGAGGCGATGTTAAACGGCACGCCGAGGAAGATGTCGGCGCTGCGCTGATAGAGCTGGCAGGAGAGCTTGCCGTCAGCAACATAGAACTGGAAAAAAGCATGGCAGGGGGCCAGCGCCATTTTTCCTTGTGCGACATTGGCTTGCGGGCTGATCGACTCATCCGGCAGGTCGGCCACGTTCCAGGCCGATACAATCAGGCGGCGTGAGTTCGGTCGTATCCTGATCTGTTCGATCAGCGCGCTGATCTGGTCAATGGATTCACCGGATGGTGTCGGCCAGTTGCGCCATTGATAACCGTAGACCGGCCCCAGTGATCCCTCTTCGGTCGCCCATTCATTCCAGATGCTGACGCCGTTTTCGCACAGGTAGGCGGTGTTTGTCTCGCCCTTGAGGAACCAGAGCAGCTCATGGATAATGGATTTGAGGTGCACTTTCTTGGTGGTCACCATCGGGAAGCCGGCTGAGAGGTCGAAGCGCATCTGGTGGCCGAATACCGATTGGGTGCCGGTGCCGGTCCGGTCTCCCTTCTGTGTGCCGTGATCGCGTACATGACGCATTAGATCCAGATAACTTTTCATGTTCCCCTCGCCTGATGAATATGACTTGCCAAATGACGGTCTCTTATGGCGCTGTCATTTGCGCCCATGGACGGGCGCGCAAATCAATATCGTGTATCATAAGATGCTGATTTTGTCTGAAAAGTGGAAATCACACTTTGCGCTTTTCAGTGAAGTGAAAAGGCCATGGATGGACTTTTTACGACGTCATCGGATATGATGCCGTCTACCGTTCCCCACGGCAATGCGAGGTTGAGTATGTCCGTTCGTTGTTTGAGTGCAATCCTGCTGGTTACCCTGCTGGCTACGCCTGCATGGGCAGAGCAGAAAACAGCTACCGATAAGGTTGTCGATACATTCATGGCGCTGGATACCGACAGCAATGAAGCTGTTTCCTATGACGAGTACAAGGCCATGGTCGAGCAACGGGCTAGCGAGCGATTCAGTCAGATGGACGCCAATCGCAATGGTGAAGTCAGTGCCGACGAATATCGCGAGTTCTGGCAGAAAGAAAAAGCGCAGTGGTACCGCCTGAAGCGCTAAGTGGCGTGCAGCTATTCAGTGCAAACATTCAGAGCCGCGAATAGCCACGAACTCACACGCACAATAATAGGACTGGTTGAAATATCAGTCGATCTTCAGACGAATGACAAACTGCCGCTTGCCGATGCTTGAATAACGGCTGAGCAGCGCATGACCCAGCTGGTTGGCCTCACCCGAGCTGGCGGCAATTTCCACCTCTTCTCCCTTGCTGATGGTCAGCTCTGTTGCCGCGCCGCTGATCTCGATGCGCTTTGGCTGCGTGATCACCGGCCTGGCCTCCAGTTGCATCCTGCCAACCTGTCCGGGCGGTGTTGCCGGTGCATTTGTGCTGCCCAGCTCCATCAATATTTCATGCTGCCCCTGCAGCTGCATATCCTGTCGTTGCATCCATGGCACAATACGCAGATGCACCTGGTCGCTCCCGGCCGGCCGGGCCAAGACCCGGAAACCGGATGTGATCGGTACCATGGTGACGCTGCGTGCCTGCGTAATGCCGTAGGCGCTGAGCCACAGGCGTGTCTCTTCAACGGGTTGCAGTGTGCCGATCTCCATGCTGGCCGGCTCCGCGGCACTCAGGCGCAGTGAAAACTGTTGGCTGCTTGAGCTGCTGTTATGTTGATTGTGCAGGCGCAGTTGTACCCAGCCACCGGGCAGGTTGCCGAGGTTTGCACTGCCGCTGAGCTGCGTTTGTGTATCCGTGCGGCTGGCTACATCCATGATGCTCATATGCAGCGTGTACTGCTCGGCCCGTACATCCAGTCGTTTTAACAGTGCCCGTACTTTTTGCAGGTGCGCCTCATCATCGTCAACAATGAGCATGCGCCGTGAGGCAAGGATGCCGACACTGCCGTCAGCAGAGAGCTGGCTGCGCGCGACGGTGGCCGCCTCCTCCAGTGGCAGATAATCAACGCTGATCACGTCGGTAGCAGCCATGGCAGGCGTAACGGGCAATAACAGCAGCAGCAGCGGGAGCAGCCGGCGCATCACGGGGCAAACTCCACGCGCCGCTCCATCAGACCCGCCGGATCCTCATGGATGATCACTTCCGCATCGGGGAATTCACCGAGGATCTGTGCCTCGACATCATCGGCAATGGCATGTGCCTGCATCAGTGTCAGGTGCCCATCCAGCTCCAGATGCAGCTGGATAAACACAGTCATGCCGGATTTGCGTGTGCGCAGGTCATGGATGCCGCGTGTCTGCGGATGTGCGTTGACGATCTCCTTGATTCTGGCCCGTTGCTCGTTTGGCAGCTCCTTGTCCATCAGCAGATCCAGTGATTCACGGGTGATCTCCCAGGCGCTGAACAGAATATAGAAGGCGATAGCGATGGCGAATACCGGATCAAAGCCAGGCCAGCCGTAAGAGGCCAGCACCAGAGCCGCAATGACCGCAGCATTGACGATCAGATCGGTTTTATAGTGCAGGTGGTCGGCTTTGATGGCTGTAGAGCCACTGTGGCGAATGACATAGCGCTGAAACAGCATCAGGCCGAGTGTAGCCAGAATGGAGAAGATCATCACGGCAACACCAACCGGCAGCGCTTCAACAGGCTGCGGATGCGAAAAGCGGCCGATCGCTTCAAAGCAGAGGAAAACGGCAGAGCCGGCAATGAAGGTTGATTGACCGAGCCCTGCCAGCGCCTCGGCCTTACCGTGTCCAAAGCGATGCAGTTTGTCGGCAGGCTCCAGCGCATGGCGAACCGCCAGCAGGTTGAGAATGGAGGCGGCGGCATCCAGGCATGAATCAATCAGTGTTGCCAGCAGACTGACCGAGTCGGTCATCATCCATGCCACGGTCTTGGTGAGGATAAGAACCAGTGCGACGGCTGTGGAGGCATAGGTTGCCATGCGCATCAGGCGCGCTGCTTGATCGGGGGAGCTTGTTTGCATGGGGCCATTTTGACGGCAACTGCCCGGATAATAAAGCGCGGGTATATTCAGGCATGACAATCCGCCGGCTCAAACGCATGATAAGGCCATGCGAGAGCTTGTATCGCCCCATCAGAATGCGCGTCCGGATGGCTCGGCCATTGAGCTGATCGTGTTGCATGCCATCAGCCTGCCCGATGGTGAATTCGGCCTGCAATACATTGAAGATCTGTTTATGGGCAGGTTGGATTGCTCTGCCCGGCCGGAGTTTGCCGAGCTGCAGGGGCTGGCGGTATCGGCCCATTTTGTCGTTGATCGCCAAGGTGCAATTACCCAGTTTGTCGCCTGTGAGCAGCGCGCCTGGCATGCGGGTGTTTCCGAGTGGCAGGGGCGCAGTCAATGTAATGATTTTGCTATCGGCATTGAAATAGTTGGCGATGAAAGAGAGCCGTTTGCCACGGCGCAGTATCGTGAAACGGCGCGTCTGTGTCGGCAGTTGATGCAGCGTTACCCTGCCATCGGCCGTGATCATATTGTCGGCCATCAGGATATTGCGCCCGGCCGCAAATGGGACCCGGGCCGGCAGTGGGACTGGCACCATTTCAATCGTTCACTGGCCCATATCAGAGACCACCATCTGGAGATACTATGACTGCATCCGCCATGCTTGCCGCCTTTCCCTCACTGGCAGGACTCTCGACAACCATCCTGCGCGAGTTTGCCGGGCTCAAGCCGTTACAGCTGCCTAAAGGTACGGTGCTCTTTCGTGATGGTGATCGCTGTCAGGGTTATGTATTTGTTATGCATGGCTCGATCCGGGTGCAGAAGATGGATCCGGAGGGGCGTGAGATTGTGCTTTACCGCGTTGAGGACGGGCAGACATGCATGCTGACCACCTCATGTCTGCTGGCTGGCCGCTCCTATCCGGCGGAAGGGATTACCGAAGAGGCGACGGAGCTGGTGTTGCTGCCGGCCGAGCGTTTTGATGCCCTGCTGGCCGATCCCGACTTTCGCCGTTTTGCGCTGGCCATGATTTCCGATCGTATCGCTGAGCTGATGGCGCTGATTGAGGATGTTGCATTCGGGCGTATGGATGTTCGTCTGGCGCGGCGCCTGTTGGAGCTGGATGATGGCACCCATTCGCTGCAACTGACTCACCAGCAGCTGGCTACGGAGCTGGGTACGGCGCGTGAAGTGATCAGCCGGATCCTGAAGGATTTTGAACGCCGTGGCAGTGTGGCATTGAAGCGCGGCCGGGTGGAGCTCTCCGACCTGAACGGGCTCGGGCAGCTGGCTACCCAGCAGGTGTAAGTCTCCCTACGCTTGAAGACCTGCTTTTCTGCGTTGCATGACTTCTGTTTTGAGCTGGCCGCAGGCGGCAGCGATATCACGCCCCTTGGATTCGCGTACGACAGCGATGATACCTGCCTCTACCAGAATGGCCCGGAATGCCGAGACCGCTGTGTCCGCAGGTCTGTCGAATGGCAGGCCGGGGTAGGTGTTGAACGGTAACAGATTGACCGTACAGCCCATGCCGGCCAGCAGTGCGCACAGGCGCTCTGCATCAGCAGTTGTATCATTGATGCCGGCCAGCAGTACATATTCGATGAGTACGCGTTTGTTGCCGCGTACGCTGATATAGTCACGTACCGTGTCGAGCAACAGTGCAATCGGATATTTGCGATTGATCGGCATAATGCTGTCACGCACTGCATCGGTAGTGGCATTGAGTGATACGGCCAGATTACACGGCAATTCGTCACGGATCATGCGCTGCATGGCAGGCACCAGTCCCGAGGTGGAGAGGGTGACGCGATTGGGTGAGAAGGCCATGCCTTTCGGGTCGGTGGCAATGCGCACAAACTGCGCCATAGCGTCGTAGTTATGCAGCGGCTCGCCCATGCCCATCAGCACCAGATTGCGCACCTGTCTCTCTGAAATACGCTGGCCTGCCATCACTTCGGCAACCATTTCAGCCGTGCTCAGGTTGCGGGTGAGGCCTGCCGTGGCGGTCAGACAGAAGGTGCAGCCGACAGCGCAGCCGACCTGGGTGGAGATGCACTGGGTCAACCGCCCGTTGCCCGGAATCAGTACGGTTTCCACCTCTTTGCCGTCAGCCATGCGCAGTAGCAGCTTTTGCGTACCGTCCGCGGCTTCGCTGGTGGCAGTGCAGGCGGGCTCGAGCAGGGTGGTGTGCTCGCGCAGATAGCTGCGCAGCCGCAGCGGCAGGTCTGCTATGGCAGCAATATCCGTGCTGTAGTAACGGAATATTGCGGCTCTGAGGCTGTCGGCATGGGCGGTACTGACCCCTGCCGCATTGCACAGGGCAAGCAGCTGGTCATAGTCCATGCCGTTCAGCGGGGTAAGTTGCATCGGGATGCTATAAACAAAAAAACGCATGCGCAGGGAGTCCCGCGCATGCGTTGATATTGATGATCAGTGGATTACAGGCCGTACTTGGCCTTGTTGGCAGCGATTTCATCGGCACCGGGCGGCGTATGATCTTTCACTTCCGCCAGTTCAAACAGGTCGCGCTCGGTGTCGCTCAGCTCATTCAGAGCGATGTCGGATTCGAATACATCCGGCACATCTTCTTCAGGATAGATAGCTTCCCACGGGCACTCTGGCTCACATACGGCACAGTCGATGCACTCTTCAGGCGAGATGTAGAGCATGTTCGGCGTCTCATCGCTGATATCCTTTGGCTGATAGAAACAGTCCACCGGACATACGGCAACGCATGCGGTATCTACACAATCCTTACAAAGCTGGGTGACAACAAAAGCCATGGCTGATTACCTCACAAACTATTTTAGCTGCGCAAGCTAGCACAGCGCGCCCGTTGATTGCTACTGCGCAGCATGGCGCTGTTTAAAACAGCCAGGGCGCCTGCTGCGCTCTGGCTTTCTCATAGGTATGGATGCTCTCGGCCTGCAGCAGTGTCAGTCCGATATCATCCAGGCCATTGAGCAGACAGTGTTTGCGGAAAGTATCCACTGCAAAGCTGAATGACTGGCCGGACGGTGTGGTCACTGTCTGTGCGGGGAGGTCGATCGCGAGCCGGTAGCCTTCCGTGGCTGCCGTCTCGTTAAACAGCTGATCCATGATCGCCTCATCCAGCACAATCGGCAGGATGCCGTTTTTAAAGCAGTTGTTGAAAAAGATATCAGCAAAACTGGATGCGATCACGCAGCTGAAGCCGTAGTCGAGAATGGCCCACGGTGCATGTTCACGCGATGAGCCGCAGCCGAAATTTTCACGTGTCAGCAGAATCTGTGCGCCCTTATAGCGCGGCTGATTGAGCACGAAGTCCGTTTTCAGCGGCCGGTTGGTGCAATCCATCTCCGGTTCGCCGCGATCTTCGTAGCGCCACTCATCAAACAGGAACGGGCCGTAACCGGTGTGCTTGATGCTTTTCAGAAACTGCTTGGGAATAATCGCATCGGTATCGACATTGGCACGATCCATCGGTGCTACCAAGCCGTTCAAAGTAGTAAATGCCTGCATATCAGTGTCTCCTATGACCAGTCGCGCACATCGACGAAATGACCGGCAATGCCGGCAGCTGCAGCCATGACCGGGCTGACCAGATGCGTGCGTCCACCCATGCCCTGACGGCCTTCAAAGTTACGGTTGGAGGTGGAGGCGCAGCGCTCACCCGGCTCCAGTCGGTCGGCATTCATGGCCAGACACATTGAGCAACCCGGTTCGCGCCACTCAAAACCGGCCGCGGTGAAAATCGCATCCAGCCCCTCGGCTTCCGCCTGCTGTTTCACCAGTCCAGAGCCCGGTACCACCATGGCCAGCTTGACGTTGGCGGCTACTTTTTTGCCCTTTACGATGGCAGCGGCAGCGCGGAAGTCTTCAATGCGGCCATTGGTGCAGGAACCGATAAATACCTTGTCGATGGCAATGGCTGTGATCGGCATGTTTGCCTCAAGCCCCATATATACCAGTGCCCGCTGCCAGCCTTCACGCTGTACATCATCTTTTGCCGATGCCAGATCGGGAATGGAAGCCGTTACCGGCAGTACCATTTCGGGGCTGGTGCCCCAGCTGACCTGCGGCACAATATCTGCTGCCTGATAGACCAACTCTGCATCAAACTTGGCATCAGCGTCGGAGTAGAGCTCCCGCCACATGGTTTCGGCTTTTTGCCAGTTTTCGCCGGCGGGCGAGTAGGGGCGTCCTTTTACATAGTCGAGGGTGATATCATCAACCGCCACCATGCCGCAACGCGCACCTGCTTCAATGGCCATATTGCACAGTGTCATGCGCCCCTCCATGGAGAGGGCGCGAATCGCTTCGCCGGCAAATTCCAGCGCGAAGCCGGTGCCACCGGCCGTACCGATTTTGCCGATAATGAACAGGGCCACATCTTTGCCGGTAATGCCGACAGGCAGCGCACCCTCAACCCGGATGCGCATCACCTTCGGCTTCTTCTGGATCAGGCACTGCGTGGCTAGTACATGCTCGACCTCGGATGTGCCGATGCCCATGGCGATAGCGCCGAAGGCACCATGCGTGGAAGTGTGCGAATCGCCGCACACCACAGTCATGCCGGGCAGGATAAGCCCCTGTTCCGGGCCCATTACATGCACGACACCCTGACGGATATCGTTCATGCCGAACTCTGTAATGCCGAATTCGGCACAGTTGCTGTCGAGTGCTTCAACCTGGGTACGGGAGACCGCATCGGTAATGCCCTGTGCGCGATCGGTAGTCGGTACATTATGGTCAGGGGTTGCTACGGTGGCGCTGATTTTCCACGGCTTGCGCGCGTTCAGGCGCAGCCCTTCAAAGGCCTGCGGGCTGGTTACCTCATGCACCAGATGGCGATCAATATACAACAGTGTCGAACCATCTTCATTTTGTTTGACCACATGCTGCTGCCAAACCTTCTCAAATAATGTACTACCCATAACCACCTCTGCCATAATGAAGTTATTTCATCAGGATGGGAACCATAGCGGCTGTTTACAAATAGATAAAAGGAAATATTCTTCAGCTATGTTGAGTTTTTCTCATGTCTGACCGGATCCGGCTACCTTCGCTTAACGCCCTGCGCGCATTTGAAACGGCCGGGCGTCACCTGAATCTGCGCGCCGCGGCCGATGAGCTTTTTGTTACCCCGTCCGCGCTCAGTCATCAGATTCGCGGTCTGGAGGAGCAGTTGAGTGTGAAGCTGTTTGTGCGTCAGCGTCAGGGCCTTAGCCTGACACCAGCGGGCCGGACGCTGCTACCACAGCTGAGTGTTGCCTTCGTCCAGTTGAGCGAGGCTGTTGCGGCTGTTCGCCCGGTGCGTCATAGCGGCATACTGACGGTCAGCATGCTCTCTACCTTTGCCATGCGCTGGTTTATCCCGCGTCTGCATCGTTTTCAGCGGCAACATCCGCAGATCGAGGTGCGGATCTCCACATCCATTGATCTGGTTGATTTCGAGCAGGAAGATGTGGATTGTGCCATACGCTCAGGTGGCTGCGTATTCCGGTGAAGTCGGCACCTGATTCCAGTCGAACGCGACACCCTATTCCGGTGAAGTCGACACCCCCTTTGGGAGCCTGTTGCTGATCTGGACTGGTGCTACTCTGCGGGGTGTTTTTGGA
>Ga0210009_1000455_pt1 | contig 45556 bp, 42 predicted proteins | sample CryGeyCG2114_065_FD_185457 | JGI IMG/M metagenome (GOLD analysis project Ga0210009, IMG submission 185457) | Groundwater microbial communities from aquifer - Crystal Geyser CG12_big_fil_rev_8/21/14_0.65 (SPAdes) (version 2) | ecosystem: Environmental > Aquatic > Deep subsurface > Groundwater ...
GTAGGGCCAGTGGGTCAGATCCGCCATGCCGATGGCGGTCATGTAGTTGCCGACGGTGACGTACCACGCCCCCCAGATGAAGAACTGGAGGAACATCATGATCGAGAGCCGCGCGCTGATGGTCATGGGTATATGGGGTCAGGTGGAGGGCACGTGTGCAATACACTCGATTTCAACAGCCGCGCCGAGCGCAAGCCCGTCCGCGCCGAAAGCGCTGCGTGCCGGCTTGGGACCCGGAAAGTACTCGGCGTAGACCTCATTTACCGCGCCCCACTGGCTCATGTCGTCAAGCATGACCGTGCATTTGGCAATATGCTCCATGCCGAGACCGTTTGCGCCGAGGACGGTTTTGATGTTCTCCATGATCTGGCGCGTTTCGGCGAGCACGCCCCCTTCAATGATCGTGTTGTCCGGCAAAATGCCGACCTGGCCCGAGAGGAACAGTATGTTTCCCACCCGCACGGCTTCGGAGAACGGGTAGCCGAGATCGGCCGTCATGCCCGGAAGGAATTCGAGGTCGCTCCCGGCGGCAGACTGATCGGTATTCCGGGGAGATGCGCCCGTCGGCGCTTCATCTGCCGGTGTGCACGCCGAAGCGATGAGGGTGGCGGCAACGACGAGCGCGGATACGCGGACTGCCAGGGCGGATGGAATCAGGAGATTACGCATGGATACAGCCGAATGTAGTGTTGGTGGGTGCAGAACCCCAATATAATCGCAGCGGCTGGTCACGTGTCAATGCTGGGCTGTTACACCGGCAATCCCTCCATTTTCATGATGGCAAGCGCGTTCGTGGTGGGGCAGGGGCCGTTGTGGAGCAGGTAGTCGAAAGCCATGCGGCCATGCTCGATATGCTCGCGGAAGTGCCGGTTGTCGAGGCCTTCCAGGTGAATGAGTTCCAGGTCATGCGTTGTGACGAGCCCGGCGCCCCGGCCCCTGCGGAGCGCCTCGAGTATGGCCCTGCTGCCTGCATAGCGCTCCCGGTTGTTCGTACCGCGGAAGATTTCATCGACCAGGAAGAGCAGCGGCGGGCCGCTGTCCTGGCTGAGCGCGTCGAGTAGCGCGCGAAGGCGCTTGACTTCGGCATAGAAGTAGGACATCCCGTCGCCGAGCGAATCGGACACATTGATGGACGTGAAAAGGCGACACGGACGGAGCATCATGCGACTGGCCGCGACCGCCGAGCCCGCCCGCGCCAGCACCACATTCACGCCCACCGTGCGCAGGAAGGTGCTCTTGCCGGACATGTTGGAGCCTGTGATGAGGACCACGTGGCCCGCGCCCCCGAGCGCAAAGTCATTGGATACGCGTTCTTCGGGCGGAATCAGCGGATGCCCGAGCGCATCGGCCTCCAGGAGGGTCGTGTCCGGGTCGTCTTCGCGGGATGCCGAGGCCGCTGTATCTCCCCGGAATGCGGGAAATACCGCCTCCGGATGCCTCCACGCCCAGGCGGCGAGCGATCCGGCGGCCTCGAGCGTACGCCAGGCATGCAGCCAGGCGGGAAGTTCGCGGTGAAGCCGCTCGCCGGCGCGTGCCAGACGCACAGAAAAAAGCAGGTCCCACGGCACGAGGATGTTGAGCACCAGGCGCAGCACTTCGCTTTTCTGCGTGCTGGCGGCGGCCGCAAGCCGGGAAAGCCGAGCCAGTTCGCGCGACGGGCTTCCGTCCTGTAAGGGGCGGCAGAGGGCTTCGAGAGCCGGCCGACCGTGGAACCGGAACCGCTCCAGGACCCGCAGCACGGGCCTCAGATGACGCAGTTGGTAGTACAGATGCTCGGCGTCGTCGAAAAGATGCTCGTAATGCCGGCTGTTCAGGAGATAGATGGCGGCGTAGGCGGTAAACGAAAAGAGCCAGAGTGCGGGCGTCCAGCCGAGGGCGTGCGTCGTCACCAGCGCGGCGTTCAGCGCGGCAAGTCCCGTGAGCACGCCGAGCAAAAGGCGGACGCCGGGGGAGACCTGCCGCCTGCCGAGCCAGTCGAGGAGTATCTGGCCGTCGAACGGATGGTTCTCGTGGATGCGAACGAGTCCGGCGGCTACCGCCAATCGGTACCGGAAAACGGGCATGTCCCGCAGCTCACGGACCAGGCGTTGCCGCTCCGTGGCGCGCCCGGTGCCGTCAGCCACCCCCTCACCTTCATCCAGGAGCCATCGGCCGAGCTCCCGGCTGCCGTCCCGTGACAGCGCCGTATCGAAGAGGTGGTGCACCGATCGGGGCCCGAACAGGTTCAGGTCCGCGGCGAACGCATGACTCTCCGAAACCCCAAGCGGCCCAGCCACATCGACGGGTGACGGGAGGTCTTCCCAGCGGCATGTTATCCGCGCCAGTTCCTCGCGTCGGAGCCGAATGGCAATGTCGTGGGAGCGGATGCGCTCGGCGACGCGCTCGTGATAACGAACCACAATCGCGAAAATCACCGTGGTACCCCCCACGACGACCCAGGCAAGTCCCGATTGCTGAGCTGAAAAAGCCACGGCTGCCGTGAGCACGCCAGCGAGCACAAGCCCGAGACGCACGCGAGAGAACAATGAACTTCGGTGCGCGAGGCGCTCCCGCTGTCCATCGAGCCGCGTGGCGGCGCGGCCGAGCCGCATCGGCATCACAATCTTTGCAGCTTCACAGCCGTCCCGTAGGCGAGCAACTCGGCCGCGCCCGTCATGACCTGACTCGTCACGAAACGCACGTTCACGACGGCATCGGCCCCACACTCGCCGGCCTCGGCCTGCATGCGAAGAATGGCTTCATTGCGCGCCTCGGTGAGCATTTCGGTGTATTCCTTGATTTCGCCGCCGATGAGCATGCGAATACCCGCCATGAAGTCCTTTCCGAGGTGTTTCGCTCGGATGGTATTCCCGCGCACGAGTCCGAGCGATTCGGTGATGTTATAGCCGTCAACCGTGGGAGTATTTACGAGGATCATGATTTTTTCAGGTTGTTGTCATACGTACGCCGGGCCATGCGCCTGGCCACGAGCGTTGTGAGCAGGATGACTGCGCCCAGGGTCGCTGCTCCCAGGCCCACGAGCAGCGGCCATGGCAAAAGTAACAAGAGGTCGGGCAACAACGCCCGGATCACAGACAAAAGTGGCCGGACTGCATACCCGACGAGCATCAGCAGGCCAAGACCCATGAGCCACAGGCCGAGTATTCGTACAACGCGAACGAGGGTTGCAGCGGTAGTTGCAGTACGCATGGTCAGAGGTCCCCCAGCCCACGTTCGGCCCGAGCATCGAGCAGGCGCTCCAGGATGAAACTGCCAATGAACAGGATGAACCCCGCCGCGAGCAGAAAGACTCCGAGCGAAATGAGCCAAGGTACACCCGCCGCGCGGATTACCATCCACAGGCGCCGCGCCACTTCCCACAGGAGGTATGCCGCGCTGAAAGCCAGGCCTCCCCGCCAGAGGTAAAAGCCGACAGCGGCCGGTATATTGGAGCGATCATCCATGCCCGGAAGTTATGGAAACCATTGAAATTGCCCTCACTCCGCTCGTATTTGTTTCGGGCATGAGCCTCTTCCTGCTGGTTCTCACCAACCGGTTCACGACGCTCACGAGCCGCGCCCAGGAATTCATCACGAACTGGGTAAGGGACGCGAATGACGCCCGGGGACGCCGATTCGCCCGGCGTCATCCGGAGCGGATTGAAAAACTGGCGGCCCGGATCGATATCCTGAAGGCATCCATTTTTTTCGCGGCCACATCGATTGCCGTATCGCTGGCTGCGAGCGGACTCATCCTGTTTTTCTCGACATCGGCCCGTGAACTGAAAGAGCTCATGCTCGTCGTTGCCCTGTCAGCGCTCACAAGTGTGGTTCTGTTCCTGGTCGATATCATGCGGGCGGCATCGAATACGCGTGCCGACCTGAAGGACCTGGCCGATATGGTGCACGAGGGGGGTACGGATACTCAGGAATCGGCCAGTTCGCTCGAGAACGTCTCGCCGTAGAGGTACCAGATCGCGAGAAACAGGCTTGCGACGATGGGCCCGATGATGAAGCCCACTGCCCCGAAGAGCACAATGCCGCCGAGCGTGCCGACCAGTATGAGCAGGTCGGGCATTTTCGTGTCATGCCCGATCAGTTTCGGGCGCAGGAAATTGTCGACCGTACCCACGACAAGCGCGCACCACAGCGTGAAAAGTACCGCCATCCAGACAGGGCCCTGAATGAACAGAATCACGGCCGCCGGCACCCAGACGAGTGCCGATCCGATGGCAGGAATGACGGAGAGCACGATCATGACCGTCATCCAGAAGGCCCACCCCGGAAATCCGACCAGGAAGAACGCCAACCCGGCGAGCGATCCCTGGATGAGTCCGATCACCAGGCTACCCTTGATGACGGCCCGCGTTACGGATACGATCTTCTCAAGCAGCACCTCTTCCGATTCCCGTGGCAACGGACTGTAGTACAGTATGCGGTCCAGGATCCGCGTTCCGTCGCGCACGAAGAAGAACATGGCATAGATCAGGATGAAGAGGTGGAGGAAAAACGTCGCCGTGCCGCGCGTCAGGCCCACCACCGAATTGGCCAGGAAGGAACCCGCTGCGGCAGCGAACTCACTCAGTTTGGTTACCAACTCCTCCTCGTCCGGCATCAGGTCGCCGACGAAAGGCAACTGCGAGAGCTTGTCGCTGAGCATGTTCGGATCCTCGATCTGGCTCAGGATCCACGGCCGGGCGGCCTGGCTGATTTCAAGCGCCTGATTGGCCACGAGCCCCAGGAAACCCGCAAGCGGAAGCCCCACGCCGAGAATCAGGATCACAAGCGTCCCCGAAGCACCGAGCGTACGCCGTCCCCGCGACATCCGATTGCAGATGCGCGAGAGCGGCTGCGCCATGGCGCTGAAGACGGCTGCCAGGAACAAGGTGATCAGAAAATCACGCACCATCCACAGGAACAGCAGCGAAATGCTGGTTACCAGGATGAGCAGCCAACGGCGGTGAAAGGTGTTCTCAATCTGCATGCCTGAATGTAGCAATTCCCCGCGATCCGCGCGCCCCATACCGGCCCTACCCCTGCCATACGGCAAACCCCTTGCTGCGGAGCCGCTCGGCCAGCCAAACCTCGAGCTCAAGCGCATCGGCGCGCGTCGGAATGGGATTATACGCCTCGAACAGGTCCGGCCGCAGCCGAAGACCGAATTCCCGTGCATACCGGTTGGCCCGGTAGCCTTCCTTGTGCTGCTCCATACGCAGTGTCGGTCTGCGCACGCTGCTGCCTACATACAGGCACGTACTTTTGGTAGATGCGCCGGGGTTCGCTTTCCGGAACCGGGCGCGCCCCTTGACAGCAGGGTCCAGTTCGATGACGTAGACGTAATAGGGCGTGTTCACACTACGTCGCAGCGGGCTGCTCCTCGGCGAATTGTGGTTGTTTCGCTTTTGGACGGTCGCGCCTGCCGTCCCGTTCTGACCATATCCGCGCCAGGAATTCCAATGTGCGTCGCTCCGTGTAGTACGGTCCGCGGCGCGTCACAAACCCGATGTGCCCCCCGAAGCGCGGAGTGTCCACTTCGAGATACGGATTGTCCGAGTCGGGCGTACAGCTTGGCGACAGAAATGAATCGTCCTGCGCGTTGATGAGCAGTGCCGGCCGGCGGATGTCCTCCAGAACGTGGATGCAGCTGGCCTTCTCCCAGTAGTCGAGCGCGTCGCGGAATCCATGCAGCGGGGCCGTGTAGCGGTCATCGAATTCCCGGAAGGACACAATTTTTTCGAGTCCTTCCGTATCCAGCAGGCCAGGAAAGAGCGATGCCTTCTCAGCGACCTTGGCCTGCATGGATCGGATAAAGCGCTTGAGATAGATCCTGTTCTCCCTCCGTTCAATGACTTCCGCGCTCGTTGTCAGGTCACAGGGCACGGAGAAAGTCACGCCGGCGTCGGCGAGCGCGCGGTCGCCCTGCTCACCAAGGTACTTGAGCACCTTGTTGCCGCCCATGCTGAACCCCACGAGGGCCACATGATCGTAGCGGGTGCGCACGTGCCGGAGAACCGTGTCGAGATCGTCCGTTGCGCCACTGTGATAGAAGTGCAATTGCCTGTTGGGCTCGCCCGAGCAGCCCCGGAAATTCCACGCCACGACATCATGGCCGGCTTGCGTCAAGGTACGCACCATGCCACGGATGTAGGGTTTGTCGGAGTTTCCCTCCAGTCCATGCGCAATGACGACCGCGTGCCGGGCGCGATCGGCCGGCGTGTTTCCGCTTTCCGGTTTGCTGGTTTTCGGTTTACTGGCGAATGCCCAGTCCAGGTCCAGGAAATCACCGTCCGGGGTATCGATCCGCTCCCGTGCGTAGTCGGGCGGCGGAACGCGTCGCAACCGTCCCCCGACTATCGTGTTCAGATGGCCGTTGCGCAGCAGCAACGGCGGAGAGTACTCGTGACGCGGCATATGTGGGTGTTGAAATCGGCCAAAAAGACAGCCTTCGAGCCGTATACACGCCCATCCGCGTCAGGTTCGCAGGAATTTAAATGTAACTATTATTGTTACATTTCCTGATACTGCGCCCGCAGGGCTTCGTCGCGACTTTCGGCAATCAACGTGCCGCACGTTCGGCAGCGCCAGCGGATACGGTCCGGAAGGGACGGAGCCACACCGAGCATGAGCCCGGCAAAGAAGGACCAGAGCGGATAATGTGCTTCGGGGCTCACCCAGAAGCTGTCAATTCCATTGTCGCATTTGCACCGAGCGTCAAGGTTCATTCCCATGATGATTACCTCCGGGATTCGTGACGTGGGTGCGATCTTCTTCCGGGCACCAGTTACGTTGCACGCGGCGCGTGTGCGTTACGCCGGGCCGTCTATTCTCCGACCGGCACCCGGAGTTCGAGCACCGGGTGCGTGCCGGGCGCGGTTATGACCGAAAGCATTTCGAACGTCATGCGGACGCCTGTAAGCAGCTCGAGTGTTTTCACGTCGAGGACCGTCGTGTGGTGCGGCGGCAGCATGATGAGGTCGCCCTGCTTGTGGAAGCTGTACGGCGAGGTATTGCGTAGCACGAACTCGGCGTCGGAAACGTTCTCGATTTCGACACGCAGCACCGACGTATCGCCCGGGTAGTAGGCTCTCGTGACGCGGATGGATGCATGGACCACCGGCATCACATGCGCTTCGCGACCAATCAGCATGTTCCGGTGCCATACCACGGTGCGCCGCTCTGCCAGTGCCTGCCTTATGCCCTCCGCGGAGCGCGCCGCCGCGAGCACGATGGTCACCGGGCGGTGCCCGCCTTCCGGCACGTGGTAATCCCAGTCCACGATACCGTGAACATCGGACGTGCCGATGATGGCCAGATCATGGTCCAGTGCAATCTGAAGGGCCTCACGTGAATAGGTATGCTCGTTCACGACTTCAATGCCGGAGAGCAGGCCATCGGCAATCAGCGATTCATGCAGCGGCTCAAGCCGCGCAATGCCATCTTTTCGCTGGGCTGTCCAATTCGGATGGTTCCAGAAGGTGAATGCTCCCTGGCTGCCCGCGGCCTCGAAGGCGGCCCGGACATCGTCGACGAGCAGCGCGTTGGCATTGGTCAGGAAAATGGCATTCGAATGGCCTGGAGGCATGCTGCGTGTAATTTCGGATCCGAGCAGGACGATGAGCTCGGAATTCGCGGCGGCGCGTGTGGCAATGTCGAAAGCCCGGTTCCGGTCCGGGTGTGGGATGTCATCCCGGTGCGGCTGGTACTCGATATGCTCGGTAATGGCAATGCAGTCCAGGTTGTCTCGCAGCGCTTCCTGGACACGGATCGTGGGCCATACGCTGCCATCGGAGAAAACGGTGTGCGTGTGGAAGTCGCACGTGAGTGACAGGTAGTCCGGTGTGTCGGGGAACTCGATGGCGCGCTCGGCGGCATGCGTGTGCGCGGCCGCCGTGGGGTCGCCGGACGCCTGTGCATGGGCTCGTTGGTGGGAAGCGATCGGGAGCGCGGCCAGCAGAGCGGCAACAAGGCGTGCGCTGAGCGCCAGTCTGTGACAATGGTTACGGAGCATCATTGGACATATGGGATGTGGGGTGCCTCTCAATATGCAAATCCCCGCGCCGGGAATCAGCGCTGCGTCCCTATGTTCACGATCATGTAACACGCGATATCAGGAGCAGCGTGGCGTCGTCCTCGAAGCTTGTGCCAGGCATTGTGGCAAGAACCCGACTTCTTCGCACGGTCTTGGCGGATCTTTTCCATGATGTGCCATAGAATTGTGTCTGGTCATTTTATTTGGATGATCAAGATTGCTTACATTTGTGCCACTTATGCCGCACACAGAAACGTATTGTATCGGAATCAACCACCACACGGCTCCCGTGCACATCCGGGAGAGGGTGGCGCTTACCGTTCGTGAGCAGCAGCAGGTGCTCTCGCGTGTGGGGCAGCACGACCCATCGGCTGATATTCCGGAAATTTTGCATGGTCTGAAGGGCCTCGTACTGGTGGCGACCTGCAACCGCGTCGAATTCTACGTGTCGATGGTACGGGAGCACTCCGACGCGTCCCGGCTTGACGGCATTGCCCTGCTGCAGGAGCTCGGCGTGGATGTTTCCCCGGTCGCTGACCACCTGTTCATCCTGAACGGTGACGAGGCCGCCCGGCATCTGGGGCGTGTCGCCGCCGGTCTCGATGCCGTTGTGCTGGGTGAAGCGCAGATCCTGGGCCAGCTCGATGCGGCCGTGAAGCTCTCGCGTGAACACGGCGCCCTGGACGCCCACCTGGAAGCGCTCATGCAGTACGGACTGAAAACAGGACGCCGCGCACGGGCGGAAACCGGTATTGGCCGCAATCCCGTCAGCGTAAGCTCGGTGGGTATCCGGATGGCCGAGCGTATTCTGGGTTCGCTCCAAGGTCGAACAGTGGTCGTGATGGGCCTGGGAGAAGTGGGCCAACTTGCTCTCAAGGTGCTCCGTGGCATGCAGCCGGGCCGCCTGGTGCTCATCAACCGGACACCCGAAACAGCCATACGGCAGGCAGTTGAATTCGACGCTGAATCGGCATCGGTCTTGGCGCTTCCGGACATACTCGCCGAGGCTGATCTGGTGTTCAGCGCTACGGGGTGTCCATATCCGATGATACATCGCGACATGATTGCGAGCGCCATGCAGCGGCGGCCCGACCGCCGCCTGGTGCTCATGGACATGGCCGTCCCGCACGACGTGGAACCCGAAGCGGCGTACGTGAAGGGCGTACAACTCTACGATGTGGATGCCCTCGAGAGCGTAGTCACGGCCAGCCTTGAGAAACGCCGACGGGCCATCCCGGATGTAGAGCGAATCCTCGAAGATGAACTTTCGCGACTTCTGACATGGCGCTCCAGGCGCCGCACGGAGCCGCTCATTTCCGATCTACGCCGCCAGGCGGAGGCCATTCGTCGGCAGGAAATAGCCCGCTTCACGCGCCACATGGCCAAGCTTGAGCCGGATGTGCAGAAGGACATTGAAGAGCAGGTGGACCGCTTTTCGCAGGCACTTGTGCAGAAACTGCTGCACCACCCGACCATGCAGCTGCGCGATGGCGCCCGGGAGAGCACACCCGATGTGACGGGCGTCGTGCGCCAGCTTTTTCAACTCGACAGGCGGTCAGGAACATGACCGCCGTTCGCGCCGGTACACGAAAATCCGCGCTGGCTACGTGGCAGACAAAGCGCGTCCTTCGTCTGTTGACAGCGGCGCACAGGGGCCTCCGCACGGAAATCATTTCGATGGATACGACGGGTGACCTCAACCAGCACGACCCGCTGCCCTCGATAGGGGCGAAAGGCCTGTTCACAGCCGAGCTCGAAGCGGCTCTACGCGGAGGAATGATCGATATCGCCGTACACTCACTGAAGGACCTGCCGACCCGGGATGCCGACGGGCTGGTCCTGGGCGCCATTCTGGAGCGCGCCGACGTGCGCGACGTGCTTGTGGCGCGCGGCGGCCTGACACTGGCTGAATTGCCGCCGGGCGCGGTCATCGGGACGAGCAGTATGCGCCGTGCGGCGCAGATCCGCATGCTCCGTCCGGATGTGTGCGTGGAAAGTATCCGGGGAAACGTGCAGACGCGCCTGGAGAAGGTAGAGCGCGGAGCCTACCATGCCACGGTGATGGCCGCGGCCGGACTCGTCCGTATGGATCTGCTGGACGTCGTGACCGAGTGGTTTGAGACGGCTACCATGCTACCAGCGCCAGGCCAGGCCGCCCTTGCGGTTCAGTGTCGTGAGGGAGACGAGCGCGTGCTGAAACTGCTGCGCGCCGTGCACGATGAGGACGTGGCGAGAGCGACAACCGCCGAGCGCACCTTTCTGGCTGTGCTGGAAGGCGGGTGTTCGTCGCCCGTCGCCGCCTGCGCCCGGATCGTGGATCGCTCTTCTCAGACGGAGGCCGGCGACGGGCGACATCTTGTGCTGGAGGGACTTGTGGCGGCGCCCTCCGGACAGAAAAGCATTCGTATCGTGGATTCCGGTACGGACCCTGTTCTGCTCGGCCGGGCGGTAGCCGAAATGGCTCTTGAGCGCGGCGCCGCGCGTCTCGTGGCCGTGTCCGAACCAAGGCAGGGAGGCCGCCTGGAAGGCTGGCGTGTGGTGGTGACGCGGGCTGCGCACCAGGCGGCGTCGCTCATCGATGCACTGGCAGCCGAAGGCGCCGTGGCGGTGGCTATTCCCGGAATCGAAATTCATCCCATCCGCCCCAACCCGGCGCTGCGTGCCGCCGTGGAAGAAATCGATTCGTTCGATTGCGTCGTGTGTACGAGTTCGAACGGCGTGGATGTGCTTTTCAATGCGCTCCCGGGCGCGGCTCTGCCGGCATCCGTGCGCGCAGCGGCGGTGGGCAGCCGATCGGCAGACGCCTTCCGAGCGCATGGCGCCGACAATGTGTTCGTCCCGGATGAATTCACGGGTGAGGAACTGGCCCGTGCGCTCGTCGCGGGTGCGGGTCCTGGTGCCCGGGGCGCGGAGGCTATGAAGGGTGTCCGGGTGCTTCTGATACAGGCGTCCGGGGCCCGACGGGCCGCTGCCGATGCGTTGCGCAGCGCGGGCGCCGACCTGACTGCCGTTGCGGCCTACGATACGGCGACGGCGACGGCATCAACTGAAGCGCAGACGGCGCTGGCGGCCGGCGCCCATGCGCTGACGTTCACGAGTCCATCCACGGCGCGGGCCTTCCGCGCGCAGTTCGGCGACCTGGCGGACACGGTCGCCGCGACCGCCGTCATCGCGGTCATTGGTCCCGTGACGGCCCGCGCCGTGGAAGACATGGGATGGCCCGTACACGTTGTGGCGGAGCCGCATACGGCGGAGGGCCTCGTCCATGGCCTCGTCCGCTGGGCCGTCCAAAGCGAACAGCAGGTATAACCATGATGAGCAGCAGAAAAACCGAATGGGGTGCCACAGGCGCCGTCACATCACTGGACGCGGCCCCGCGGCCGGTTCGGCGGCCCCGGCGGCTGCGGCAGACGGCTGCCCACCGGAGCCTGGTTCGGGAAACGCATCTGTCGGCGGGAGATCTCATTGCGCCGCTTTTCGTGGAGGAGGGTTCCGGCGGGAAAACGCCGATTGCGGCCATGCCCGGACAGTACCGCTTCTCTGTGGATGCACTCCTTGAGGAAGCCGGCGCACTCGCCGCGCTCGGAATCCCCGGCATTGCGCTCTTTCCCGCGATTTCCGAGGACCTGAAAAATGCCACGGCCAGCCACGCCGTTGACCCGGACGGGCTCTACCCGCGGGCCATCAGGGCCGTGAAAGAGGCCTTCCCGGACCTGCTTGTGGTGACCGATGTGGCGCTCGACCCGTATTCCTCGGACGGGCACGATGGGATTGTCCACGGCGGGCGCATCCACAATGACAAAACGCTCGATGTGCTGGCCGCGATGGCAGTGGTACAGGCGCGTGCGGGGGCGGACTTCGTGGCGCCGAGCGATATGATGGATGGGCGTGTGGCGGCCATTCGCCAAGCGCTCGATGCGGCGGCGTTCACGGACGTTGGCATCCTGAGCTATACGGCCAAGTATGCGTCGGCCTTGTATGGACCATTCCGGCATGCACTCAGTTCGGCACCCAGGCCGCGTGCGAGTGTGCCAAGAGACAAGAAAACCTACCAGATGGATCCGGCCAACGGCGCCGAGGCCCTGCTCGAGGCGGATCTGGATGTGGCCGAGGGCGCCGATGTGCTCATGGTCAAGCCCGGGCTGCCGTATCTGGACGTGGTCCGCGCGCTCAGCACGCGATTTCCGGAGATACCGCTCGCGGTGTACAACGTGAGCGGGGAATATGCGATGGTCAAGGCCGCGGCGGCGGCCGGGTTTCTGGAGGAGCGCGAGGTGGTGTACGAACTGCTTCTGTCCATGAAGCGTGCGGGTGCCGATATCATACTGACCTATCATGCAAAAGACGCAGCCAACTGGCTTCGGGAGGACGTGCAACGTGGCTGAAGGGATTTCCATTGCGGAACGGGGGCGCGGCGAAAGTGGCCCGGTCGAATCGAATGAGCGGTTGTTCATGCAGCTGCTCGTGTTTGATGCGGGGCCGGACGTGGACGAGGCCGTGCTCACCGGGGCGCTGCAGCAGGCGGACATGCACGGCGTGCTCTATGCCGACGTGCTGCATGCGCGCCGTGTGGGACTGCTTACCTGGGCGCGCGATCCGGCCTGGTTCGTGGCGGACCTGCGGCCGTTTCTGAACGCGGCTCCGTTCGGTGATCTTGCGCTTCAGCCTGCGTATACGATGACCGGCCGGACGTATGCCATCGGGTATGAATCGGATCTGGAAGAGGTGCTTCTCCGCCGTCCCGTGCGGCACGCGACAACGGAGGCCTGGCCGTGGGCCGTGTGGTATCCGCTCCGCCGGAAAGGCACCTTCGTGACGGAGCCGGCCGAGGAGCAGCGCCGCATGCTCATGGAGCACGGCGGGATCGGGATGGCGTATGGCCGCGCTGACCATGCACACGATATCCGCCTGGCCTGTCATGGGCTCGATGCGAACGACAATGACTTCGTGGTGGCGCTTGTGGGCCGGGAGCTGGCACCGCTCTCGAAGGTCGTCGAACACATGCGAAAAACGAAGCAGACCTCCGAATACATGGACCACATGGGCCCTTTTTTCGTGGGCCACGCCGTCTGGCAGCAGCCTGCCAGCCGGGGCGCCGCCGACCAGGATGCCGCCGGCCAGGATGCCGCCGGCCAGGGCGCCGCCGGCCAGGGCGCCGCGTCCAACGCTCCCCGGTAATACCGAACACCCCGCCATGACCCACTCCTCGCTACCCGTTCCGCCATGACTCACGCCTCGAAACTCTTTCCGGCCGAACAGGGCCGATTCCTGAAAACACTGCGTGGTGAACACGCCGATGCCACACCGATCTGGCTCATGCGGCAGGCGGGTCGCTATATGCCCGAATACCGGGCGCTGCGCGAGCGGTACACGATGCTCGAGAGCATCCACTCGCCAGAGCTGTCGGCTGAAATCACGATGCAGCCCATCGAGGCGTTTGATCTCGATGCCGCCATTATTTTTTCAGATATTCTGCCGCCGCTCTCCGGTATGGGGCTGGAACTGGATTTCATCAAGGGAGTGGGGCCGCGGCTTGCAAACCCGGTGCGCAGCCGGGCCGATATTGACGCCCTGCGGACGCCCTCCATGACGGAGGTCATGGAAGGCACACTGGGAGCCATCCGTCTGGTACGCAAGGAGTTGGATACGCGCGGCATTCCTCTCATCGGGTTTTCGGGAGCGCCGTTCACGCTCGCCAGCTATGCCATGGAAGGCGGCGGCTCAAAGAGCTATGTGCACGCGAAGAGCCTCATGTACAGCGATCCGGAGGCCTGGGACGTGCTCATGTCAAAGCTGGTCACCGTCGTGTCCGATTACCTCTCGGCCCAGGCGGCGGCCGGCGCCCAGGCGCTGCAGCTTTTCGATTCCTGGGCCGGGGCGCTCGGGAGGTTGGATTATGAGCGGTACGTCCAGCCCTACACGCGGCAGGTTCTGGCATCGGCCCTGGCGACGGGTGTTCCGGTTATTCATTTCTCGACCGGTACGGGCGCGTACCTGGAGAGCATTGCAGCGGCTGGCCGGACGGCGGTGGGGGTGGATTTCCATGTGCCGCTCGACGAGGCGTGGGCCCGGATAGGTACGGACCGGGTCATCATGGGAAATCTGGATCCGGTACGGCTGCATGCACCCTGGGAGGTGCTTCGCCGCGGCGCCGATGACGTACTGGCACGGGCCGGTGGACGCAGGGGACACATTTTCAATGTCGGGCATGGCATTCTGCCGGACACGCCGGTCGACAACGTGCGTCGCCTGGTCGACTACGTGCACGAAGCCACGTCCAGATGAACCGGGAGCCTGTACAGGACGTGCTCGTGATCGGCGGCGGGATTTCGGGGCTGGGGGCCGCCTGGCGCCTGCGCCAGGCGGCCCCGCATCTTGCCATTACTCTTGTCGAAGCCGCCGGCGAGTGTGGAGGCAAACTGGTGACCGAGCACGTGGACGGGTATACGATTGAGCACGGCCCGGATATTTTCCTGGCGCGTAAGCCGTGGGCGCTTGACTTGTGCCGCGAGTTGGGCCTGGAGCAAGACATCGTACCGACCAACCCGGCCCATGCCGGGAGCTTCGTCCAGCGGGCGGGCAAGCTGTATCCGCTTCCCGCCGGCATGAGTGGACTGGTACCCTCGCGGCTCTGGCCGCTCATGACGACGCGCCTGCTCTCGCCACTTGGCAAAGCGCGCGTGGCCATGGAATGGTTTGTGCCGCGGCGCCGGGGCGGGGCCGACGAGGCACTTGGGCGGTTCATCCGGCGCCGAATGGGACGCGAAATGCACGAGCGCCTCATGGGTCCGCTGCTCGGGGGGATATACGGGGGTGATGTGGACAGGTTGAGCCTGCAGGCCACGTTCCCGCAGTTCCACGAACTGGAGGCGGAGCATGGCAGTTTTCTGCGGGCCGCCGTTCGGACGGGATCGGGCGGGCGTGGACATCGGCTATCCGGTGCCACCGGTTCAGCCTTTGTTACGCTTCGAGGCGGCATGCAGACGCTCTCCGCAGCCCTTGTCGAAAAAATCACGACTGGTGATAACCCGGTCCGCGTTATCACCTCCTGCCCGGTGGAATCGGTGCACCTTGACAACGAATGGCAGGCGCGTGCCACGCACCGGGGCGCACCGCTCTCTTTCCGTGCGCGTTCGGTTGTTGTCGCGACGCCGGCATTCGTGGCGGCCGACATGCTCGGGGCGCGTTCCCATGAGGCGGCCCGTGAGGCGCCCGGCGAGGCGGCCACGACGGCCGTTACCGAGGAGCTGCGGGGAATACCGTACAGTTCCACAGTCGTCGTGACCGTCGGTTTCCGGAGGAAGGATGTACGGCACCCGCTCGACGGATACGGGTATCTGGTGCCGGAATCCGAGGGAAAGGCCGTGCGGGCGTGCACGTGGAGCTCGTCGAAAATCGTGGGCCGCGCGCCGAATGACCGCGTCCTGCTACGTTTTTTCTTCGGGCGCCACGAGGACGATCCGTTGCTTGCAGCCAGCGAAAAGGAACTCCTGAGCCACGTCGCGTGCGAACTCGTCGACATTCTGGACGTCGCGCCCGGCGTGGCCGCGCGGCCCGAACTGGTCCGCATCTGGCGCTGGCCGCGGTCGCAGCCCGCCTATACCATGGGCCATCTGGACCGGCTCGATCGTCTGGATCATGCGACGCGGAAGCTGCCCGGACTCGTCCTCACCGGCGCCGCCTACCGGGGAGTCGGCATTCCGGATGTAATCCGGCAGGCAAACGAAGCAGCCGGTAACGTATTGAAGCAGAAAGCAGCCCACAACCCATGACACATACCATGCAGATCGATGAATCCATCAGACTTTTCAGCGAAGCCCGGGACCTGATGCCGGGGGGCGTGAGCTCACCCGCGCGGGCCTTCGGCGCCGTGGGAGGGCAGCCGCTTTTCATTGACCGTGCCGAGGGCGCGACCATGACCGATGTGGATGGAAATTCCTATATCGACTATGTCCTCTCATTCGGTCCCATGATCCTGGGACATGCAGACCCCGAAGTAACCCGCGCCCTGGCCGAAGCGGCAGCCAAGGGTACGAGTTTCGGGGCGCCGAGCCCACTCGAAGTGGACTTGGTTCGCCTCATACAGGCCGCCATGCCAAGCTTGCAGCGGGTCCGACTCGTGAATTCGGGAACGGAGGCCACGATGAGCGCCATCCGTCTGGCGCGCGCCTTCACCTCCCGCGACAAGGTGATCAAGTTCAAGGGAAACTACCACGGGCACGCCGACATGCTGCTCGCGAGTGCCGGATCGGGCGTGGCAACGCTCGGCCTGCCGGACTCGCCGGGCGTTCCGAAACATGCCGTCGAAGATACGCTCGTCCTGCCCTGGAATGACCTGGAGGCTGTGGAGAAGTGTCTGGACACGCACCGCGGGCAGATTGCCGCCGTGATCATGGAGCCCGTGACAGGCAATATGGGCGTCATTCCACCCGTGGAAGGATACCTGGAAGGTGTTCGACGTGCGACGAGCGACCACGACGTGCTTCTCATATTCGACGAGGTCATGACGGGGTTCCGCGTGCATCCCGGCGGCGCGCAGGCACTCTATGGCGTGGTGCCCGACATCACGACGCTCGGAAAAGTCATCGGCGGTGGCCTGCCGGTAGGAGCCTATGGCGGGAGGCGCGACATCATGGACATGGTCGCTCCCGTCGGGCCCATGTACCAGGCGGGTACGCTTTCGGGCAACCCACTCGCCATGACGGCCGGCATTGTGACGTTACGGCGCCTTGCCCAGCCCGGTGTCTGGCAGCAGATTGCCCATACCGCGCAACGCGTTGAGGAGGCCATTGGGCATGCGGCCCGTGAGGCGCGCGTCCCCCTCGCGCAGACGCGCGTCGGCACCATGTTCACGACGTTCTTCACGGGAGCTGGTGCAGGAAAGGATGCAGCCGCCGCCGCAGCCGCCGAAAGCCCCATCCGGGATTACGAATCCGTGGCGGCGTGCCCGCTCGACGTGTTCGCCCGCTTCTTCAACGGGATGCTGCAGGAAGGCGTGTACCTGCCGCCATCCCAGTTCGAAGCCTGCTTCGTGAGCGCGCGGCACGGCGAAACGGAAGTCGAGGCCACGTACCGCGCCGCCTCCAAGGCGCTGCATCCCCTCGGCCCGACCCGGATCGCGACCTGACCCTCACCCCGACCCTGATCGCGACCTGACCCTCACCCCGACCCTGATCTGACCCCTCCCCTTCGCATCTACCAGAAAAACATCCATGGCTCATACATTCGGACTCATCATGCTCAACTTCGGGGAGCCGGAGGCGCCGACGATGGAGGCCGTCGTGCCGTTCCTGGAGCGGATATTCTACAACAATGCCCCGCTCGAGCGCTTTCCGACGGAGGAGGCGCGACGCGCACGCTGCCGGGAGCTCGCCGAAAACAGGGCGCCCGGGCTGATTGAGGACTATGCGCGCATTGGCGGATCGCCGCTCAATGCCCAGGCGCGCGAGGAGGCCCGCCTGGTCGAGGATGAACTCCAAGCGCGCGGTTTCAACGTACAGGCATATGTGGCCATGCAGTTCACCGATCCGACCATCGCCGATGTGGTGGCCCGTGCGCAGGCCGGCGGGGTGGATGCGCTCATTGCCCTGCCCATCTACCCAATCTGCGGGTTCTCGACGAACGTGGCGGCGCTCGCGGATGTGGAACGGGCCGCAGCAGACCTGGGATGGGACGTGCCCATCCACGAACTCACGGCCTGGCACCACGACCAGGCATACACCCGACTCCGCGCGGAAAACATCCGTCGCTTTGCATCGGAGGAGGGTGTGGACCTCTTCGACCCGGAAACGCTCCTTTATTTCTCGGCCCACGGCACACCCATCAAGTATCTGGAGATGGGAAGCCGCTACGACGGATACGTGGAGGAGCACTGCGCGCAGATCGCGGATCTGCTAGGCGGTCCGGCGTGGACGCTGGGCTACCAGAACCACGCCAACCGGGGCATTGCCTGGACCGAGCCGGACAATGAAACCCACATCCAGACCGTTTCCGCGCGGTGCCTCGTGGTCGAGCCCATATCGTTCGTGCATGAGCAATCGGAGACGCTGGCCGAACTCGATCTGGATTTCCGTGCGGACGTCGAGGCGCTCGGCATGAAAATGCACCGCGTTCCGGTGCCCACCGACCGGCACGGCCTGGCGGCCGTACTCGCCGATCTCGTCACCCCTTTCCTCCGGGGAGATGCGCCCGCCACGCGCGGCCTGTACCCATGTCGCTGCAGGAAACGGGAGGGCACAGTGTGCACGAATGGCCACCGTGACGTACCCTGTCATCATGCCCGATACGTCGCCTCCCATGCCTGATACCCGCACGAGCGTCCTCCTGCTCCGCAGCGGGGACGGGTGCGAGCCGTATGTACGGGCGTTCGGGGACGAAGGCATCGATGCCGCGTGCGTCGATGTGGTCAGGTTTGAATTCCTGAACGAGGAGGCCATGCTGGCCGCGCTGGCACATCCAAAGGCCCATGGCGGTCTCGTGGTGACGAGCCCCCGGACGACGATGGCCTGGGCGCGCCTGCCCGAAGCCCGGAAGCGGCTTGAGGCGTGGCGGCATCTGCCCGTCTACACAGTGGGTCCCAGGACGGCCCGGGAAGCCCGGGCGCTCGGCCTCGCGCCGCGCGGGGCCCGCGAAGGATCGGCCGCGGCGCTCGGCCGCTTCATTGCCGGGGAACAGATGGCGCTCGCGTCGGAGATGAGCCCGGAGCTACCTCTGCCACTTCTGTTCTGCTGCGCCGAGGAGCGGCGCCCCGAGCTGCCCGAGACGCTCGCTCGCGCAGGCGTTCGCCTGCGCGAGCTCGTCGTATACCGGACGCTATTGCAGACGGACCCGCCCGCCGGGCCGATCCCGGACTGGGTTGTGTTTTTCAGCCCGACAAGCATGCGGGCGGCATCGGCCTGGCCGTGGCCGTGGGCGCGCATACGCAAGGCGACGGTCGGCGCGACGAGCCGAACCGCCATCCAGGAGTTCGGGTGGGATGCGGAGGTCGCGGCATCGTATCATGATGTCGGCGCGCTTGTGCAGGGCATTATGCGGCGCATCTCCCACACGAAACAGAACTGACAAGAAAAGCACTTCGCCCATATGACTTCGTTCGACTACGTCATTCTCGGTACCGGCCAGGCACTCGGTACGCTGCTCGGAAAACTGATTCCCACGGGCAAATCCATTGCTGTTGTGGAAGGGGCCCGTGTGGGTGGTTCGTGCGTCAACTATGGATGCACGCCCACCAAGACGCTCGTGGCATCGGCGCGGGCCATCCACCAGGCGCGGCGCGGCGACGAATTCGGTTTCCGCACGTCGGGCCTCGAAGTCAATTATGAGCGGATCCGGGAGCGGATGAACAGCATCCGCAACGGCTCCACCAAGGGCCTGACAAATTGGATGGAATCGACGGATAACGTGACGCTTTTTCGCGGATGGGGCCATTTTGTCGAGAACCGCGTGATCGGAATCGTGCACCCGGACGCGGGTTCGGATGCGGGTTTGGATGCGGTGGGCACAGGCCCGTCCACCCGTATCACGGGCGAAACGGTGTTCATCAATACGGGTACCCGTCCGTCGGCACCGCCCATTGAGGGCCTTGACTCGGTACCCTGGATGGACAGCGCGGGTCTTCTGGATCTGGAGGAGCTTCCCGAACATCTGCTGGTGCTCGGTGGCGGGTATATCGGGGCCGAGTTTTCCCAGATATTCCGCCGCTTCGGCTCCAAGGTCACCCTCATTCAGCGTTCCGACCGGATCATGCCCGGCGAAGACGAGGACGTGTCCGGTGCGTTAAATGACATCCTGACCGCCGAGGGCGTGCGCATTCGGACCGGCACCGAAACGACGCGGGTTGGCAGGACAGGCAGCGGCGGCGTGGTGCTCGACACGAACCACGGACGCCTCGTGGGCAGCCACCTGCTGGTCGCCGCCGGCCGCAAACCCAATTCCGACCGGCTGGCGCTCGAAAACACGGCCATCCGCACGGATTCCCGCGGTTTCATCCAGGTCGATGACCACTGCCGCACGGACGAACCGGGCGTTTTTGCGCTCGGCGACGTGAACGGCGAGGGCGCATTCACGCACACGGCGGTAAATGATGCGGAAATTGCGCTCGATACCCTGTTCGGGGGCACACGGACCGTATCTCTCCGCAATTCCATCTACGCCCTCTTCACCGATCCACCACTCGGCCGGGTAGGACTCACCGAGCGGGAAGCGCTTGGTGCCGGACACCGCGTTCTGAAGGCCACGCGGCCCATGGCCAAAATCAGCCGGGCCAAGGAAATGAGCGAGACACAGGGCTTCGCGAAGCTCCTGGTCGACGCCGATACCGATTTGGTGCTTGGTGCGAGCGTCCTTGGTCCGGGGGGCGACGAGATCATCAATATGTTCGCGGCCATCATGCACAGCGGTATTGTCTGCCGCAACTACCGCCAGGTGGTCCTCGTGCACCCGACCGTTTCCGAGCTCATGCCGTTTGTGCTGGACGGGCTGGAAGAGGTGTAGGGCGGTTTATACTTCCTCGGGGTTATGTCGCGTCCATGCCGGGGTCTTGTGATCGAACCCTGATCACAAAACAAATGGTGACCCCTCATGTCCTGCACCAATTTCAAACGCCTGACAAAAATCGTGTTTCTGCTCCTTATCGGTGGCGGAGTACTGACCGGGTGTGACTCTTCTGCTCCAGCCAATGACGCCGAAGTTGACGTCGAATCCATTGTGCCCGCTTCAGAATGGGAAGAGGTATTGCGCCCGGCGACAGACGCTTTAGGCAAAGGAAGTGTTTCTGACGCCGCATTCGAACGCCGCGTAACGAAAATGTACGCGGTGGCGTTACGAGACCTGCAGAAGATGGAAAAACAAGTGAATCGTTTCCGCAGGCGGAATCCAGGCGCATCGGATAAGCAGGGCATTGCATTCATGCGACGATTGACGCGAGCGAACGAACGACTTTACGTCAACATTGCCGATGCATTGGCCCAACTGGCCCGGGACTATCCGGAGCTGGACGATATGCATCAGACCGATGTACTCAGGTTGATTGATACCGTGCTCTCCAACGCCCCGGTAAATCCTGCGCCACTCGGTAAAGAACAACCCTGTTACGAAGAGTGCAACCTTGCTTATGAACGGGCACAGGCTGAAATTGATCGCACTGTTTACCTTCGAACCATCGAGTGTACCATGCTGAGTGCCGAGGCCGCACTTATCTCTGCCTATTCGGGCAATCTGATCTATGCGGCCGGAGCAGGGTTTCTGGCTGGCACGACCTGCTCCTGGTTCGGATGGATGGAGGTCGACCTCATGCAGCAGGATGCCAGCCAGGCACTTGCTGACTGCCGCATGGCTTGTTTTATTCAGGAACTAAACTGGTGGGAATGATGGACACAGGAATTGCCCAATGGGCACACATGGCTGTTGTAGTCGTCGCAGGCATCTGGTATATCGTTGCCCGGTACAGGGTTGCGAAGGGAGATCGTTGGGCGGCAATCGTCCCTGCGCTTGCTGGCCTCGGTGTTTTGACCCTGAGCGACCATTTTGTGCGGTCGGTGGCCGCGAGCCCTTACTTCGACTCCACGTCCAGCGTGCTCATCGGAGCGTACTTCCTCGGACTCGCTGTCGATGTCCATGTACTGACGAAAGAACGGCGCAAAACGGCATAAAAAAACGCCTCCTGACGGCGTGGCTGTCAGGAGGCGGTGTGTTGCCCCACAAGGAGTCGAACCTTGAACCTTCGGAACCAGAATCCGACGCTCTGCCAATTGAGCTATGGGGCAGCGTAGACGCGTAATTTACGGCGACCCGGAATTTTTTCCAACCGTGTGGTTTGTCGCGGCCGGGGCCGTCGCGGTATCGACATCGCTGACGGGCAGGCCGCGCCAGGCCGCAATCTGTTCCATGATCATGCTGCGTACGTGTGCCGTGAGGGCCATGCCGTCATCCCAGGTGGATGTATCGATCGGATCAAAAACATGCAGGCGGATGGTGCGGGGAGGGCCGAATTTCCAGCCGCTGCGCGGAAGCATGTCAAACGTCCCGTCAAGCGCGAGGGGAAGTACGGGCACGCCGAGTTTCATGGCCAGTTTGAATGCGCCGTCGTTGAACGGGAGCACGCGACCGTCGGGAGAGCGCGTACCCTCGGGCATGATCATGACACTCATATGTCCCCGAATGCGTTTGGCTACCTCGATCATGACGGCTGCCCGGCTGCGGCGATCCGCCCGGTCGACGGCGATGTCCTTGGCCTTGCGCATGAGCCAACCCAGCACGGGAAGCCGGAACATCTCGGCTTTTCCGACCCATTTCATGTCCCATGGCAATCGGCTTACCACGGGGATGTCAGCGAAGGACTGGTGGTTGCAGACCACGATGTACGGGTGGCGGATATTCGCCGGGTAGGCGCCGGTAATCTCAACGCGCCACATGGGATTCACGGCCACCATCATCCACCCGAGTCGGCGGAACTGGCGGCCTGTGGCGTAGCTCCACTCATCCCGGTCGAAGAGATTCGTGACCCACATGACGGGTACCCAGACCAGGATCAGGACTGAAATGGACAGCCAGCCCCAGATGGAACGCAGTACAACCAAACGAGCCTCCGTGCGTAGTTTGTGGCTACAAAGATACCGGTGGCCGCAGTGTATGTCGTAAAATATTTCTTTGAAGAACCGGCGCCGATGGGACTGGGACACCGCGGTTATGTCGCTGCAACCGATCTGGACACGCAGCGCATGGGTGCCTCGGTGTTACCCGAGACGCTCACGCGACTCATTTCCGGGTTGTTGCCGTCCAGTGGGCGCACCTGTTACTGGAGCAACGACGGGTCGGGCACGGCCTTCGCAGGCCGTCCGGGTGTGGCGTTCGATGACCTCTTGGCATCTGACGGAGAATTTTCCGAATCACTTTCCGCGGCACTCACGAAGCGGGTCAGGAAGGCCATGATCGTAGCGGGACCCTACCGCAGTTCCGATCACGGAGAGGCGGTGGCCATGCTGCTCGAACATGGAATCCGTGACGCCGCCCCCCAGGCCAGAGCGCTTATTGAAGACGGGCTCACGTTACTGTTTCCGGAGCCATCCCACGACGGACAGGACTGGGCCATCCATTCACCGGTGGCCCTGTCCGGCACCGTACGGGCCTTGTTGGCGGAGATGGCGGGACGCGACCTGGAAGCGTATGTGATACCCTTCCAGAAGGCACGGGCGGAACACAAGTTCTATTTCGAGCTGTATGACCGCATGCTCTTCGACGACTTCCGGGTTGCGGCTCTCGTTTAGCGCCCGGTTTTCAAGGAAATGCGATATCCCGCACCGACGGGTTCGGCCGTGTGGCTGTATTCCGTCTGGGTGACAATGCGTGGGGCGGCACCTCCTTCCGGTGGCAGGACGATTTCCAGTGCGCCGTTTTCACTTCCGAGCTCAATTGTGATGGATCCGATGGACGGCGTGCTGGGTGCTTCGGGGTCGATGTCTTCAACCACGAAGAACTGGAACGTTGTCGTACCGGGTCCTCGCACCACGTTCTCGAAGTTCATTCCACCTGAAAACGACGTCTCGGGAATCTGGAAATCGATATTTCCGGTCGCTTTGACCGCTGTGCCTTCCGCGGTCACGGTCACCGTCGATCCGGCGACAAGAGGATTTCCGTTTCCGTCGGTAATGGTCATGGAGTAGGCCTGGTTCACACGCGCCACGGCCGGAGAAACCTGGACGACCGGTGTGCCTGAAAACACGATGGGAGTCGTGGATGTGACGGCCCTCTGCTGGTCATCGGCCGTGGTTGCCGTGACGTGGGCAATTCCGTCTGAAGGCAGCGGGTTGGCACTCGTCAACGTGACCGTGCCGCGCCCGTCGGCATCGGTCGTGGTCGATCCACCAATCACGCCGTGCGTGGAACTGAAGTTGATCGATGTCCCCGGGCGGACAGGGTTTGAAAACTTGTCACCTGCGATCACGGATATCTGGTTCGTCAATCCAATCACGTTCAATCCCGGGAAATTGCGCCGTGCAGGCCCGAGCGAGAAGTGTGCCTGGTCTGGATGCCCCCCGTGAATGGTCAGCGCAATGGGCTGCGAGCGGACCGTGCGTCCTGCCACATCGGTTTCAGCAATGACCTGCACGACGCCCGCTTGCGTTCCACTGGACAGGGTTACGTCCACCTGCCCCTGGTCGTTGGTCTGTGCCTCGAGCGGCGCCAGTTCCTCGCCACCACCGGGCCTGACCCCGAACGAAAAACGAACGCGACTGGAGCGATCCAGAATGACGGGACGCCCCACCGAGTCTGCGAGTTGAAAGCGAAGCGTGGCTACTTCCTCACTGCCGCTCTCCCGGACACCGATGACAGTGGCCGACTGACTGAGCAGCAGCATGTTGGCCGCTCTTCCGGACTCGCGCGGAGCACCGGCTGCTGGACTGAGTGACAGGCTGGGTACGGTTATGGTGCGTTCTGCGAGTGCCAGGATTTCCGTCGATGCTTCAGAGAACCCGTCTTTGGTAGCCCGGATGGAGAGGTTCATTGTGCTGTCTATTTCAACGACGGCCGTGAATTTTCCGTCCGTGGTCGTTTCAAACAGTAGATCAAACGGAAGTACGCGTACGAATGCGCCGGCAATGGGCTCGGCGGTTGCGGCGTTGAGCACCTGGCCCGAAAGCGAGACGAATCCTCCGGACTCCGCGTCGTCGTCCGGCTTGAATGCGTCGCATCCAGCCATGAACAGGGCGGCAATCAGCAGGGGCAACAGGATGTAGTGCGATGCGTACGATCGGGGCATGACGATATCGGTGTGCTTGGATACATGGGGTATCGACCGTGCGTGATTGCGCTTAAGAATGTGTCCATGCCTTGTGCGCGTGTCAAGATCACGTTAACTTGGAAACAGATGATGCATTCGCGGCGATTAAGCAGGTCCTTACACTACCAACGACGAGCTATGGCTATCAAACCGATTGACATGGACGCCATTGCGGCGTTCACGGGGAATATTTACGAGAGTGTGACAGTGTTGTCGAAGCGCTCCCGTCAGGTTGCAACCCAGGAAAAGGCTGAGCTCGACGAGAGGTTGGCCTATTTCGAGGGCTTTGAACAGGAACTCGAAGACCCGCGCTTCCAGGAGGAACAGGCGCGTGTCAGTCTCGAGTACGAGGTTCGGCCGGAACCTTCGGAAGTGGCCATCAATGAACTCCTCGATGGGGACATCTACTACAGGGACTCATCGAAGGAAGAGGACATTTAGGGCTCACAAGGCCCGTTGAAGGGCTCCGAATACAGAAAAACCCATGTTGAAGCGGTCGACAACCGGCAAACCCCTGTCAACCGCACAGAAGCGTCTCTGGAGTGCCGCCCAGGGGACCGCCTTTGTCGCGGCGCTGGCTGTCATTGCCGGTCTTATCGTGTATCCGGATGCGACACTGCGTCTGGCCTGGTTCGGTGTCGTGCCACTTCTTCCGGCCTCCTTTCTGGTCAATGCCGGCTTCTGGCGCGGCGTGTGCCCGATTGCGACCGCCAACACGTTTGCGGCTCCAGGCAGTGGACGCGCGCTGCGTGGAAGTACACTGCGCGTCATGTTGGCGGCAGGAATGATCCTGCTTGTCGTGCTCATTGCCACACGACGCCTTGCCCTCAATACTGAGGGACCGGTACTGGCAGGTCTGCTGCTCGCGATCGTTGCGGCAGCGTTCGTTCTCGGGCGGTTCTACAGGTCGAAAGCGGGTTTCTGCAACTCCCTGTGTCCGGTGTTGCCGGTGGAAAAACTGTACGGGCAATCACCGCTCATCCACGTTCGCAATCCACGGTGTGTACCCTGTGACCTCTGCAGTACAAAAGGGTGTCTGGATATTGATCCCGTGCGTGCCGTGACAGCAGAGACGACACCCCGGCTCTGGATGAAAACACCATTCGGTCTGTTTTCGCTCTCATTCCCGGGTATCATAATGGGGTATTTTCTCACAGCTGACTACCCCGTGGCCGGTGTTCTTGACGTGTCTGCAAGTATTTTCGGAGGCGGTCTGGCGAGTCTCCTGCTTCTCGGCAGTACGATGACCGTCGTGTCTGCAGCTGCACGCGTGAGACTGAGGGTCGTGACGGTGCTGCTCGGCGCCCTCAGCATAGGTATCTACTACTGGTTTGCGGCGCCAGCCTCGATTCAGGCTTTCGGGGGTGCCCACACGGTGGGCGTCATCGCGCGCACGGCCCTGCTTCTGCTTGTACTGGTCTGGTTGCTTGTAGCACTGCGACGCGCTACGAAGTCGAAAGGATCAGACGTGCCCGGGATTGCATGAACGATCGCATTGTCATCCGCGGCGCGCGGGAGCACAATCTGGACAACATCGACCTGGACATCCCGCGGGGGCGTCTTGTGGTTATTACCGGGCTGTCGGGATCCGGAAAGAGCTCACTGGCTTTCGACACGATCTATGCCGAGGGCCAGCGTCGTTATATGGAGAGCCTCTCGGCATATGCACGACAGTTCCTCGGCATGATGGAGCGGCCGGATGTGGACTTCATTGATGGTCTCAGCCCCGTCATTGCCATTGAGCAGAAAACGGTCAGTCGAAATCCACGCTCTACGGTGGGTACGGTAACGGAGATCTATGACTTCCTTCGCCTGATTTATGCCCGTGCATCGACGCCCCACAGTTACATTTCCGGCGAGGTCATGCGCAAACAGTCCGACGATGAAATCATCGACGGCATTCTGGCGCTGCCCGAAAATTCCCGGGTCGTGCTGCTGGCTCCTCTCGTGCGCGGACGCAAGGGACATTACCGGGAGCTGTTTGAGCAGGTGGCGCGGCAGGGCTTTGAGCGGGTCCGCGTAGACGGGGAGCTGACCCGGATAGCGTCAGGAATGAAGCTTGACCGGTACAAAACGCACGACGTGGAGGTCGTCGTGGACCGGCTGGTCATCAAGGAAGGCATCCGGAGTCGGGTCAGTCAGTCCGTGGAGACGGCGCTCGGCATGGGAAATGGCACGCTGATTGCTTCTCTGATCGACGCGGGCGAGGACCGGGTGTTCAGCAGGCACCTGTACAGCCCGGAAGACGGTATTTCCTACGACGATCCGTCACCAAATACGTTTTCGTTCAACTCCCCCTATGGAGCGTGTCCGGACTGCAACGGTCTGGGCTCCAAGCGCGAGCTGGATCCCGATCTGGTCATCCCGGATACGGGAAAAAGCATAGCACAGGGTGCCATTGCCCCCCTGGGAGAGCCGCGTGACATCTGGGTGTTTTCGCAATTGCAGGCGGTAGCCGATGCCTACGGATTCGACTTTGACACGCCCATCCGAGCGCTCACGGACGAAGCCCGAACCGTTCTGCTGGAGGGCGCCGGAGACCGGCAGTTCGACATCGTGTACTCTTACAAGGATCGAGAAGTCACCTACAAACACCGGTTCACCGGTATATACGGACACATTCAGCACACATACGAGACGACATCCAGCAATACGTCGCGCAAGTGGGCCGAGGCCTACATGCGGGAAATGCCGTGCTCGACCTGTGGAGGTGGTAGACTGCGAAAGGAGAGCCTGTCCTACCGTTTCGGTGGCAGGAATATTGCCGAGCTTGTCCAGATGGATCTGTCCGGGCTGCGGGAGTGGTTTTCAGGTCTTGAGCTGACGGGTCGGCAGGAGGTCATCGGAGGGCCCATAGTCAAGGAAATCAGGGAGCGGCTCGACTTTCTGGTTGGCGTGGGTGTGGGTTATCTGAGCCTGGACAGGTCAGCGCGCACGCTTTCGGGCGGTGAGAGTCAGCGCATTCGGCTGGCAACACAGATCGGGACGCAGTTGACGGGGGTGCTCTACGTACTCGATGAACCCTCCATCGGCCTGCACGCCCGCGACAATGAACGGCTCATTTCCTCGCTCAAACAGTTGCGTGATCTGGAAAACTCGGTGCTCGTAGTGGAACACGACCGGGACATGATTGAGGCGGCGGACTTTGTCGTGGATCTCGGGCCGGGGGCCGGTGAACTGGGCGGCCGCGTCATCGGTGCTGCCGCACCTGCCGATCTGCCGCTGTCGACCAACGGGCAGATGTCGCTCACAACAGCGTATCTGCGGGGCAAACGGTCCATCAGGGTGCCAGCTGCGAGACGCACGGGGACCGGCCGCTGGTTGAAGATGACGGGAGCCCGGGGCCATAACCTGCTTGGCGACACGCTGGAAATTCCCCTTGGCACGCTGACGTGTGTCACCGGGGTGTCAGGCAGTGGCAAGTCGTCCCTGGTCAACCAGACGCTCTATCCCGCACTGTCCAAACACTTCTTCAATTCGAAGGCGGTGCCGTTGCCGTTCGATGCGCTCGATGGTCTTGACTACATTGACAAGGTGATCGACATCGACCAGAGCCCCATCGGACGCACACCGCGCTCGAATCCGGCCACGTATACCGGTCTGTTCGGACACATCCGGGACCTCTTTGCCCAACTTCCCGAGGCGCAGATACGCGGCTACAAGCCGGGTCGCTTCTCGTTCAACGTAAAGGGCGGACGCTGCGAAACGTGCAAGGGAGCAGGAATCGTGAAACTGGAAATGAACTTCCTGCCGGATGTGTATGTCGAGTGCGAGACATGTGGTGCCAACCGCTACAACGCGGAAACGCTCGAGGTCACGTTCAAAGGCAAGTCCATTGCCGAAGTGCTGAACCTCACCGTGGAAGATGCGCTCATCTTTTTTGAGCACATTCCACGCATTGCCCGCAAACTGAGGACGCTGCACTCCGTGGGCCTTGGATATATAAGGCTGGGACAACAGGCCACGACATTGTCGGGCGGTGAGGCGCAGCGTGTCAAGCTGGCCAAGGAATTGTCACGCCCGGGGACCGGATCGACACTATACATCCTGGACGAGCCAACGACCGGCCTCCATTTTGAGGACATCAGGCATCTGCTTGCGGTGCTGCAGGCCCTCGTGGGCAAGGGAAACACCGTAGTCGTCATAGAGCACAACATGGACGTGGTCAAAGTATCGGATCATGTCATTGACCTGGGTCCGGACGGGGGTGCCGGTGGCGGCCGCATTCTGTTCGGAGGCAGCCCCGAGGAGCTGGCGGAAGCAGACACGCACACGGGCCAGTTCCTGAAGGCAGAGTTGGAAAGGGTCGCCGAATACGATGAGGAGGGTGAGACCGTCGTGGATCTGGATGCGTTCTCGGGCGATGGGGACGATTCTGGCTACGACGAAGAACCTGAAGAAGAACCCGAAGAGGAATCAACCACGTGATGGAAGAGTCCCCGTTCATTCCGGATTACAGCAAGCCCGATGCGCCGGGCATTGCCATGAACTTCGACAATACGGTTTCAATTTACCATATTGTGCAACAGGATGATACGTTTGAGGAGGCCGTTGGAACGGTATTCCACCTGCTCAAGAAGGCCCAGCAGGACTATCCTGACTGGCCGCGTGTATTTTACGTTGACATCCTGGGGCACAAGGGAGACCGCTCGGGCTTTGATGACGACTTTTACGAGTTCCAACAGGAGTTCTGGTTCTCGACAATAGCGCACTTCGTGACGGCATTCGAGGTGCCCATGCTCGGGGGCCTGGTAAATCCCCAGCCCCAGCGCAATGACATTCCTGACGAACTGGTCCTGAAGGGACCCTGATTTCCGATATGATCTACCCACTCCGTCTGTTTTCGCTCCTGCTTCCCGGCACGATGCTTCTATCGGGAACGGTATTCTTGTCCATCTTCCCCGGCGCGGGATTGGCGCACGCCCAGGGCGTCCTGCCTATGAAGGAGCGGGCGGCCGTCATGGACGCGTGGCTGGAGGAGCGGCTCAATACGGTCGTACCCGAACTCATGCGCCGCGAGGGGTTCGATGTTTGGATGGTGGCCGCGCGGGAGTACAACGAGGATCCGGTCATCGAAACCATGTTGCCGGCCACGTGGCTGGCGGCGCGGAGGCGAACCGTTCTGCTTTTCCATGACCCCGGTTCCGACGCGCCGGTAGAGCGGTTGGCGGTGTCGCGCTATGACATCGGAACCATGTTCAGGGGAGTCTGGGATCCGGACACGCAGCCGGACCAATGGGCCCGAGTCGCAGAAATCCTTCGGGAGTGGAACCCGAAGGCCATAGGCATCAACGTGTCGGAGACTTTCGGCCTGGCCGATGGCCTGACATCCAGCGAACACGCCCTCTTTCTGGACGCCATCGGTCCGGAAATGTCATCCCGCGTAGCAGGGGCGGAGCGTCTGGCGGTGGGTTGGCTTGAAACCCGCACGCCAAGCGAGATGCTGGCGTACCCGACCGTCATGCGTATTGCCCGTGGCATTATCGAGGAAGGCCTCTCGGAGCTGGCCATTACGCCGGGCGTGACCACGACCGACGACGTCCAATGGTGGTACCGGGACCGGATCCGGGACCGGGGTCTGGTGACGTGGTTTCATCCATCGGTGGACGTGCAGCGCGCCGATGACCATGCGCGCGACAATGATTTTTCGGCGCGCGAGGGGAGTCAGGTCATTCTGCCGGGCGATCTGGTGCATATGGATTTCGGCATCACCTATCTGGGCCTGAATACGGACACGCAGATGCTGGCCTACGTGTTGAAGCCGGGTGAAACAGGCGCCCCCAAGGGACTCGTCGATGGCCTGGCTGTTGGCAACCGGCTGCAGGACATCCTGACGGGTGCCTTCAAAACGGGAAAAAGCGGCAATGCCATTCTGGCCGATGCGTTGGCCCAGGCACGGGAAGAAGGCATTGCAGCGACCATATACACACACCCGATCGGATTCCACGGTCATGCGGCGGGCCCTACGATTGGCCTGTGGGATGCGCAGCAGGGCGTTCCGGGAAAGGGCGATTACCCACTGTATCCGAACACGGCGCACTCGATTGAGCTCAATGCAGCGGTTCAGGTGCCCGAATGGGACGGCAAGATGGTCCGGATCATGCTGGAAGAAGACGCCTTCTTTGATGGCGATACGGTTCGGTATATCGATTCCCGGCAGGAGGAACTGCTGCTCATTCCGCGGCAGTAAGCGTCTCGATGTGGACTTCGAGGCCGTGATTGAGACGGAAGCCGAAGTGGCCGTTGACCGGCAGCGATTCATCTGTTGAGACGTGCACGTCCTGACCGTTCACGCGAAAATGGACCATGCCACTCATGGTCTCGATCTCCAGTGAATTCGTCGCCGTGCCTTCGGTGTCATCGTTGAACGGTACGACGGCTTCGTGTGCCGTCCAGTCCACAACAGTCTCCGTATTGTCGCCCCGGCGCACTTTGATCAGGAATTCGCCCGTTCTGCGTATCAGGAAGTAGAGGTATTCCTGATCGGGTCCCGTGAGGTTGGTGCCGCCAACAAAAAGACCGTGGGCTTCACGACGCTGTCCGGGATCGAACAGGTGCATGGTCGTCCTGGCCCTGTAATTTCCTTCGGCCGTTGAGTCTGGATGCCAGAAAATGGCGCGCGGGCGGTACATTCGGACGTGGAAACCAGGTTCCATGACGGCAAATTGAATGTCGGCATCCTCGGTCGCGGAGGTCGCGACGCTCGGTATGGAGCCGTCGTCCGTACGAATCTGCCAACCGGCCGGGACGGCATCACCTGCTGACTGCGTCCCGGTCTGAAGGTCGGACGACGCGTCTGGCTCAGCGCGGTTCGCAGGTGTGTCGGAGGAGCCGCAGGCGCCGAGCACGGAGAGGACCAGGAGCAGTGCGAGGCAGGAACGGAGTATGTTCATGGTAATGGGTGTGGATGACAGGTTTGGGTGACAGGAACCCGGCGGGGTTTCAATCTTACAGTTCGGCATGATGACTGAACCATATGATAGCAAGAAGCACCGAATTGTGCGCGGCCTGTCCATGACCGCAGCGGCCGTTCTGCTGCTACTCGTCGCATCTACAGGAAGCTCGAAGGCACAGGAAGTGCCCGACAGGGAAGTGGTGGCCGCTGACGTTGTGGCCCTCATGGAAGAGGCCCGGATTGAGGGTGCGGCTATCGCCCTGATCCGGAATGGTGAGCTGAAGTGGACGCTTCCGCTCGGCGTGCGAAGTGCTGTAAGTGGTGAGCCCGTCACGGAGGAATCGGTCTTCGAGGCGGCCCTTCTCAGCAAGCCGGTTGTGGCGTACTTGGCGCATGTGCTCAGTGACAAGGGGCTCTTCAACCTGGACAGACCGTTGGCCGAATATCTGGGTTATGACCGGAATGTGGCCGATCCACGCCTTTTCGAGGTATCGGCCCGCACGGCGCTCATGCACAGTACAGGGTTTCCAAACTGGCGTCCGGCGGGTGGAGACCTGCTCATCGAGTTTGATCCAGGCACGTCTTTTTCATACTCGGGTGAGGGTTTTGTTTTCCTCCAGATGGCCATGGAGGCGGCTACGGGCCGTACGCTGGAGTCGTTGGCCGGGGAGTTCGTGTTCGAGCCATTGGGCATGACAAGGAGCAGTTTCATCTGGAAGGACTCGTTTTCCGAACATCTCGCGGTTGCCCACGATACACAGGGAAACAGCCTGAACAAATTCACGCCGTCAGAGGCAAATGCGGCGTTCAGTCTGCACACGACCATTGGCGATTACGCCGCTTTCCTTCTCGCGCTCGCGCGTGGAGAGGGGCTCAACGCAGAGGGCCGGATGGCACTCTGGACGCCCCAGATGTCGGCCGAGGATGGAATTTACTGGAGCGAGGGATTGGGTCTGGAGCCACGCCGCGAAGGACAGGCGCTCTGGCACTGGGGTGATCAGGGTGGATACCGTGGGTATGCCTACATCACGCCGAATGCCGAGGAAGGCATGGTGTACCTGTCCAACAGTGAAAACGGTATGCTCATCCTGGATCGTCTTTATGACCTGTTGCTGTCGGGACCGGCAACGTCGGTCGCGTGGCTCAACTATGAAAGCCTCGATGACCCGGGGTACCGGCTGGGACGACGCCTGCTCGATGTACTGGCCGAGGGCGGTATAGAGGCGGCATTTGAAGCCTATGATGCAGCCAGGGCAGACCTGCCGGAGGATGCATTCGTGGAAGAATCGCTCAATACACTCGGCTACAAGTTACTGCGCCAGGGCCGCGTCGATGAAGCCATTGCCATGTTCGAACTCAACACGGTCCAGTTTCCACAGAGTTACAACGTGTATGACTCGCTCGGCGAGGCCTGGTATGCCAAGGGAGACTTGGACAAAAGCCTGGATTTCTACCGCCGCTCCGTGTTGCTCAACCCGGAAAACGAGAGTGGTAAGGCCATGATTGTCGTGATTCGTGACCGCCTGGCGCAGGTCAATCGGTGACCTCGAATGAGAGCATCATGCCGGCGTGCAGGTGTTCGGCGATATGGCAGTGCGCCATCCATTTCCCGGGGTTTGACATATGGACCAGGAAGTCGACCGTTGAGCCTACCGGAACGATGGCCGTGTCTTTCCACGCCATGTTGGGGTTTTCCACCCCGTCGATGTGCGTGACCAGGAACCGCTGGCCGTGGAAGTGGATCGGGTGGTTCATGGGATGAAACGACCGTGGCGAGTTGAAAATCCGGACCTTCACGACGTCGTCCTTCTGGAACGTCCAGTTGATATCCATGGACTCGCGCCCCGTGTCTTTTTCCCGAAGCAGCCACTCGACCTGCTCACCCGTGGAGACCCAGTTCATCATGGGCATGGCATCGTTCCACTCGATGGGTGGAACGTAAAGCGTATCGATCTCCATCATGCGCATGACTGGCAGGGGCAGGTTGTTCACACGGACCGTGAGCTCCAATTCTTTGTCCGGGGCCTTGTCGAAGTAGGGACGGAAGGAGTCGATGTCGGCGATGACCTCTTCGTTTGTACGAAGTTCTTCGAACGCCGCCGCATGCGATACATCCGCGGGCGTATCATCGACGCGGACCGTGGCAAGTGCCTGCACCGAAGGATAGAATTCGCCGCGGAAGTGGTTGATGGCCTGGACCGTATTTGTAATGGTGACCTCTCCTGGTTCGTCGAAGAGCACATCCACGATATAGCGCTCTGCCGGCGCAATTACAACGCTGCTTACGCTCATTTCCTCCTCATACCGACTGATGTCAGAGGCTACGACCTTGATCGGATTGCCGCCGAATACCACATTGAACGTACGCGAGTTTGCTACGTTGGTCAGAAAGAAGCGGACCACTTCGCCGCGCTTCACATCCATCGAAAAATCAGTCACGCCATTGGTCAGCATGACATTTCCGAATCGCCCCATCAGGGCGTGCGTGGGCGCACTTTTGCCATAGGGAATGATCCCGTTCGCGTCGATGAGGATGTCATCAAGAACGAGGGTCTGCTCGCGGTTCACAGGCGCATAGAAGTCCGCTGATATCGGGTTGACCAACATGTTGCCGTAGAGACCGAGGTCCTGCTGTACATCCTCCCGCATGTGGGGGTGATACCAGTAAAGCCCCTCATCCGGAAAATTGAGCTTGTACAGGAAGCTCTCACCGGACTCGACAGGCGCCTGGGAAATACCCGGGATGCCGTCGAAGCGGTAGTCATCCAGGCGCAGACCGTGCCAGTGGACAGTCGTGGGCTGGTCGATGGCATTGACGAAATGGACGTTGATGTTGGCGCCTCTGCTGACACGCAACAGGGGTCCGGGGTACTGCCCGTTGTACCCCATCATGACGAGGGTCTGCGCTCCGATCTGGCGCCTGACGAGTCCCGCCTGCAGGTGTATGGTGTCACCATCATCCACATCCAGGATCTCAAAAGGCTTTGCCTCGGGTACTGACATGGGGTCGAGACCAGCACCTGGCAGATAGGCCGCCGTGATGGGCACTTCCGTGTCCATGCCGGGAAGCATGGGCATGGACATGTCCATAGGAGGCATGCGCCAGAGCACACTGTCACCCCGCATGACGGGCGCATCCATGTTGTGTCCGGCGTGCATATCCATATCCTGCGCCCGCGCAGAAGTGGATAGCCCGATGATAAAGAACGTTCCGAAAAGGAGGGAGCCCGCCTGGACAGCGCGCAGTAGGCGTTTGAGCATATGGATCAGCGGTAGCCGTAGACGGCGCAGGGTTCACTCTGGAATGGGCCATGGCCAGCCATCGTATGCATGAGGCCACTGCGGGACATGCCTCGGGCAACAATGGGTCCGGTCCATGTGCTTCCCGGATCCGCAGTCGCAGACTCGAGCGTGACAACGACAAGGAACTTGTTCCAGTCCACGCTGCCCACGGTCCTGAACGCCTCATCGAGGCGTCCCAGATGCTTTACCTGGTCAAGATTGGGCGTTGTGACCCACACGTCGAGCGCTTTGCCCTCTTTGAGGGTGACGTTTTTCATGGCAACCGAGAGGTTGTACACATACTGGCCGTTCTCCGAGATAGACACCCCGAACGGGCTCGTCGCGAACGTCACATCACCCTGCCCTTCAGCCATCCTGGCACCCGGCACTTTGCGAGTGGGTACCAGATCTATCGCGTAATAGACGGGAGGATCGGGGTCCACATCGACACACGACATGACCGCGGCAGGAGCGTGGGCGCGGCTTGTGACAGGCTCGTGCATCCAAGCGATGACCAGAAGCAGCGCACAAGCGACGCCAGGTACTGCAAAAGAAGGAATATTCATGGCGTAGACGTCATATTCACACTCCTCTACGCCATTGGGGCGTCCTGGTTCGCACCCTGTCACCCGATGGTTTTTCAACAGCCTTCTATTGGGCCGGAACGCTGTCCCACTTCTGCGCGCTCGATACGTCGGGCAGCCCCCAGCCCTCGCCGTTCCAGCCGTCGAATCCGTCCATGCGGAATGCCCAGAAACCCGTCGTCATGTCGCTGATCACGATCAGTCCATCGGCGTTGCGGACATCCACGCCAAAAGCGCCGTTACCAACATTGCCACCCATGGACCCCAGACTGCGCGGCCCTGTGTACGTATCGTAGTACCCCACCGTAACCGGGTTTTCCGGATCCATGAGACTGAAGACCTGCAGTCCGTCGTGGTACCCTGATACGAAGACGTACGGCCAGCGCACCTCGTGGTTGTGCACCAGGTTTTCCCAGTGGGCCGTCCAGGCGCTGATGGGTGTGCGGATATTGAGCTGCTCACCGTCGAGCGCAGGCTGAACATCGAAAATGCGCAGCGGTGCATACTGGTACTCGGTTTCCGTGATGACATATCGGCCTCGCGGTCCGGGCGTAACCGTATGCCCGCGCGATACGCCCGTGATGCCGGTCATGGTGACCAGTAATTCAGGCCGGTCCAGATTCGAAATATCGTAGATGTAATAGCCACCCGAACCGCCGCCGTAGAAGCGATCCGTGTCCGTATCGACATGGTAGCCGGCATAGAAGTCATGATAGCTTCCCCGCTCACCACCCGTATTATCAGGAACGGGAATATTGGCGACGAGCGCATTTTCAACGTCGCCACTTACAACGCGACCCAGGTCATACACATTCGCACCGGGTCCGCGAATGGTGGTCATCAGATACACACGTCCATTGGAGTGTTTGTAGACAAAAATATTATGGAAGCCACCCGGCGTTTCCGGCGCGTGAATGCGCGCCACTTCGCGGACACTGCCCGGATCGGGAAGCCCGGTGACATCGAGAATCACGGCGCCGAGATCGTTATTGGGTCCCGTCCCCAGCTGCATGCCCTGGACGACATAATAGCGTCCATCCCACTTGAAGTGCTTCACGTCCACGCCGCCGGCACCCGTATGGAGTTCCTGGTTTTCAATGCGCCACCGGTAGAGTACGGCTGGATGCGACGGGTCCGATATGTCGATGATATCGGTGCCGCGCTCCACGCTTTCATTTCGCGCACGCCGTGAGACGTACACGTAGGGGCGCTCCATCTCCTGCTCCATGTCGAGGTCGGCCACCGTCATGACCGGGCCGAGCGGGAGATGACCTACTACGTCCATGTTCCCGGACCCGGGATTCAGCGCCGTCCACGGCGTATTCTGCTGCTGGGCGTATGCCGGATTGGACGTTGCCGGTACGGCGATCAGAATCAGGCCCGCGAGGAAACACGACAGGTGCGGGAAACCACTCATCTTGAACCCTCCCGGGACTCCTCATCCCATTTCTGTGCGCTCGATACATCGGGTACGCCCCATTCCTCACCATTCCAGCCGTCGAACCCTTCCATCTTGAAAGTCCAGAACCCCGTGGACATGTCGGAAATCACAATCAGCCCGTCCTGGTTGCGGACGTCAATGCCGAAGGCGCCATTGAACATGGGATTACGTCCTTCGACATACGGCCCGACATACGTGTCATAGTAGGCCACGGTGACCGGGTTTTCGGGGTCGGCCATGCTGAAGACCTGGAGTCCGTCGTGGTATCCGGATACGAATACGTAGGGCCAGCGTACTTCATGGTTGTGCACGACGTGGCGCCAGTTGGGCGTCCATCCGGCGATGGGCTGACTGATGTTGGAGACCTCACCGTCGAGGGCCAGCTTGAGGTCGAAAATGCGAAGCGGAGCAAACTGGTACTCCGTCTCTGCGATCACGTACCGGCCCGTCGGGTCGGGCGTGAACGTATGTCCGCTCGTGACACCATTGATGCCGGTGAGCGATGCAAGCAGTTCCGGGTTCTCGAGGTCGGTTACGTCATATACATAATAGCCGCCACGGCCGCCGCCGTAGAACCGGTCGGTTTCGGAGCCCTCGTGCCAGCCCACAAAGAAGTCGTGATACGCGCGGCGTGACGTTTCCTGGGGAAGGGGCACGCGGCCAACCAGCGCCTCATCACCACGCCCTTCAACAACGAGCCCGAGGTCGTAGATGTGCGCCGTCGACCCCTGGACGGTCGAAAACAGGTATACGCGGCCATTCGAGTGCCTGTACACAAAAATATTGTGGAAGCCTCCCGGGAAATCGGGTTCATGGATGCGCGCCACCTCGGTAACCGAAGCCGGATTCGGAAGGCCGGTCACATCGAGCACCACCGCCCCGAGATCGTTGTTTGGGCCACCCTGCCCGAACTGCAGCGACTGCACCACATAATACCGACCGTTCCACTTGAAATATTTCACGTCCATGCCACCCGTGCGCTGGTGCAGGTCCTGGTTTTCTATACGCCAGCGGTAGATGACCCTGGGATTCGAGGGGTCCGATAGATCAATGATGTCCGTGCCCTTGTCTCCTTCCCAGCCATAGACCATGCGCGACACGTAGGCGTAGGGCCGGCTCAACTCCTGCTCCAGGTCCACGTCGGCCACACTCAGTATAGGCCCGAGCGGAATGTGGCCCAGGACTTCGATATTGTCAGATCCCGGGTTGAGTGGTGTCCAGGGCGTTTCCTGCTGGGCTGCGGCGCGATCCGTGATGGCAAATGCCATCAGGATCGCGCCGAGTACGACGCTTCTCATTTCGTTCCTTCTTTCGATTCCTCGTCAAACTGCTGTGCGCTCGAGATATTTGGTTGACCCCAGTCTTCGCCGTTCCATCCATTGAACCCCTCCATGCGGAACGTCCAGAAGCCGGTGGTCATGTCGCTGATCACGATCAGTCCGTCGGCGTTGCGAACGTCCACGCCAAACGCGCCGTTCGCGACAGCACCTTCCATGACGCCCGCCTTGCGCGAACCCGTATAGGTGTCATAGTAGCCCACCGTGACGGGATTCTCCGGATCCATCATGGAAAAGACCTGCAGGCCGTCATGGTATCCCGAGACGAATACGAAGGGCCAGCGGACTTCGTGGTTGTGCACGAGGTTTTGCCAGTTCGCGGTCCAGGCCGAGATGGGCTGGCGGATGTTGGTGACGTCCCCATCGAGCGCCGGTTTCAGGTCGAACATGCGGAGTGGCGCATACTGGTACTCCGTTTCCGTGACGACGTACCGACCATCCGGGCTGGGCGTAAATGTATGGCCGTAGCGCACGCCCGTGATGCCGGTGAGTGTTATCTCAAGTTCCGGATTTTCCACATCCGTCACGTCGTAAACGTAGTATCCACCCGTACCGCCCCCGTAGAAGCGGTCTTCTTCGGTGTCCGGGTGCCAGGCAACGTACAGGTCGTGGTAGGACCCGCTCGTTTCTCCGCCGGGCAGGGGAACGGGCACCGTTCCAACGAACCCGTTCCCGGAATCACCGTCCACGATGGATCCGAGGTCGTAGATGTGCGCATTCGGCCCCGAAACTGTCGTAAAGAGATAGACGCGGCCATTGGAATGCTTGTACACGAAAATATTGTGGAACCCACCGGGCAGATCCGGCTCGTGAATACGACCCGCTTCGCGCACGGTCGCCGCGTCGGGAAGTCCCGTGACATCAAGGATGTAGGCCCCCAGATCATTGTTCGGGCCCGGCCCGAACTGCGTGGACTGCACCACATAATACCGGTCGTTCCACTTGAAGTACTTCACATCCATGCCACCCAGGCCCGTATGCAGTTCCTGGCTCTCAATACGCCACCGTTTGAGGACTTTTGGACTCGACGGGTCAGAGATATCGATGATGTCGGTGCCCCGCTCCGTACCCTCGCCCACCGTGCCGCGCGACACGTAAACGTACGGACGCGACAGCTCCTGCTCTATGTCCAAGTCCATTGTGTTGAGCGGTAGGCCGAGCGGCACATGCCCCTCTACGGCCATATTATCCGATCCGGGTTTGAGCGGCGTCCAGGGCGTTTCGTCCTGCGCCAGGATGGCCGGAGCGGAGAGGGCAGTGGCGAGAAGGACAAGCGTGCAAACGGCCGCTGTTGTCGCTGTGAATACCCGCTTGGGCTGAATGAGATGTTTCATGCGTGCGTCGGAGTTTGATATTGTGGAAGTCATCGGGTGCCGTCCTTGGACTCTTCGTCCCATTTCTGAACGCTCGATACATCGGGCTGCCCCCAGTCCTCACCGTTCCAGCCATTGAATCCTTCCATGCGGAATGTCCAGAAGCCGGTTGACATGTCACTGACTGCAATCAAGCCATCCGCATTGCGGACATCCACGCCGAAAGCACCGTTGATGACGGGATTCAGGCCTGTATCGGGGTCGCCGATGAACGTGTCGTAGTAGCCGACGGTCTGCGGGTTTTCAGGATCCATCAGGCTGAACACCTGCAATCCATCGAGATAGCCGGACACGAACACGAAGGGCCAGCGGACCTCGTGGTTGTGCGACAGGTTTTTCCAGTTGGCGGTCCAGGCCGAGATGGGCGATCGGATATTCGAGACCTCACCATCGAGTGCCGGTTTCAGGTCGAATATGCGCAGAGGAGCATATTGGTATTCTGCCTCTGCCACCGCGTAACGGCCATCCGGGCTCGGCGTGAAGGTATGACCCCATTCCACACCGTTGATTCCCGTCAGTGTGGCCCGGATCTCCGGATTCTGCAGGTCGGTGATGTTGAAGACGAAGTATCCGCCGGTTCCACCGCCGTAGAAACGGTCCTCTTCGCTGTCAGGGTGGTATCCAACATACATGTCGTGATAGGACGTCTGCGAAACGCCCTCCATGGGGTTATGGATGGTGGCAACATGTGCGCCGGCCAGATCACCTGTCACGACCCGTCCGAGGTCGTAGACCCGCACATCGTCGCCGCGGACGGTGGCGAACAGGTAGACGCCGCCGTTGGAGTGCTTGTAAATGAAAATATTGTGGAAGCCGCCCGGGTGATCAGGCTCTTCAAGCCGCGCAATTTCCGTAACTTTCGACGGATCCGGAAGGCCCGTCACGTCAAAAACCACAGCCCCGAGTTCCCGGAAGGGGCCGCCACCGAACTCGAAGGACTGGACCACATAATAGCGCCCGTCGAGCTTGAAGTACTTCACGTCCATGCCCCCCCGGTTCTGAAGCAGATCCTGGTTTTCCAGGCGCCAGCGCAGGATGACTTCCGGCTTTGAGGGGTTTGACAGATCAATGATGTCCATGCCCTTGGGGCCGCCATCCACGATGGATGCCCGGCTGACGTATGCATAGGGCCGGGAGAGTTCCTGTTCGAGCTCCATATCGGTAACGCTCGACGTCTTGCCGAGTGGAATGTGGCCGAGCACCTCCATGTTGTCCGATCCGCGTTTCAGAACGGTGGCCTGGCCAAACAGGGTGGACGCTCCTGCCGTGAGGAGGAGCATGAGAGAAAGCAGAAAGGTGGGGTATTTCATGTTGGTTTATCTGGTGATTGACCCAGTTCAGTCGTCGAGAAACTTTCGTTGGGCGGAAGACTCGTTGGGCATGCCCCAGTCCTCGCCATTCCAGCCGTTGAAGCCGTCCATGCGGAACGCCCAGAAGCCGGTGGTCATGTCGGAAATCACAATGAGGCCATCGGCGTTTCGCACGTCGACACCCCAGGCGCCGTCGTATACATTCCATGTGTATGGGCTGCCCAGGCGCTCGAGAGCGGCCTGCCGATCATTGTGGACGCCGTTGTAGGTATCGTAGTAGGCGACCGTATAGGGATTGGCAGGGTCCGCCATGTTGAACACGCCGAGCCCGGTTTCATAGCCCGATACGAACACATAGGGCCAGCGCATTTCGTGGTTGTGGGCCAGGGCGCGCCAATCGGCCTGCCAGTACCCGACCGCGTGATCAATCTTGTCCACCTCACCGCTCAAGCCCGGTCGCAGATCGAAAATGCGCAGCGGCTGGTACTGGAATTCGGTTTCGCCGACCGCGAAGTTGCCATCGGGTGTGGGGGTGAACGTGTGTCCCCAGGACACACCGGGTACATCCAGTATTTTTGTGAGCAGGTTGGGAGAACCCGGGTCGGTCACGTCATACACGTAGAAGCCGCTGCCCCCACCTCCATAGAACCGGTCCTGGCCGCTTTCTGCGTGGTACTGGACCATGAAATCGTGGTAACCGCGGGACCACATGTTCTCGGACTGGGCGACCGGCACCATGCCGACGAGTTCGCGGTTCTCATCCCGAAGGACGTCTTCCATCTCGGACTGATCACGGTCCACGAACCGGGCCATGTCGAACACCTTGGCGTGTTGGCCCGACGTGGCAAAGAGCAGCGGCTTTCCACCGGAGTGCTCGTACATGAATATGTTGTGGAACCCTCCAGGTGTTTCGGACTGGCGGATGCGACCAACCTCGTGGAAGGATTCCGGCAGATCGGTCACATCAAACACGATGGCACCAACGTCCGAATTCGGTCCGCTCTGGCGCAGCTGCACGGATTGTACATAATAGATGCGTCCCTCCCAGCCGAAATACCGGCCGTCCATGGCGCCGCCTACATGCAGTTCCTGGTCCTCAATACGCCAGCGGTGAATGACACGGGCCTGCTCCGGGTTCGAGAGGTCAATGATGTCGAATCCGATTTCATCGACGCGGCGGGCCACATAGGCATAGGGCCGGTCCATCTCCTGCTCGATTTCAATGTCGGACACACTGCCGGCCGCTCCGAGCGGAATGTGGGAGAGCACGGTGATATTGGGCGAACCCCGTTCACCGGGTGGGGGGGGATGGGGAGGCTGCTCAATGCCAAGCTGGGCGAGGGCCGGCAGGCCCGAGCCCAGCAACAGGAGCGCGGCGCTCAAAAGGGCCACTCGCGTGGTGTTCATGCTTTTCATGATGGTGATCGTATCGTTACCAGGAGACGTGTCCGGCAGGTCCATTTTCCCAGTCCTGCACGTCACTCACGTTCGGGAAGCCCCAGCCCCGGCCATCCCAGCCGTTGAATGCCTCTATCCTGAACAGGAACAGGCCTTCGTGCTGGTCGGCAACCGCCACCAGGCCATCGTGATTGCGGACATCCACGTCACGGGCTCCCACCGGAACCTGGCCGGGAGCTGGAACAGGCCCCTGCCAGGTCCTGAAATAGGCATCGGTGTACGGCGCGACCGGATCCATCATGTTCACGACCTGGAGACCTTCCTCGAAGGCGGCAACAAAAATGAATGGCCAGCGCACAACGTGCCGCTCAACGGGCCGGCGCCAGTTCGCGGTCCATGCCCCGATCGCTGTACGCATGACGGGTACGGTGCCGTCGAGCGCCGGGCGCATATCGAAAATCCGGATGGGGGCGGTCTCATATCCGGCGGTTGTGACCAGGTGCGTACCATCGGGTGTCGCCCGGACCGAGCGTCCTACCTGGACAGCCGCCGAATTGACCTGTGTCAGGAGGCGGGGTGCGGTGATATCTGTGATATCGAATATGTAGTATCCGCCTGCGCCCGAGGCGTACAACCGATCGGTCTCCGTATCGGCATGCCAGGCTGCCCATGCATCGTGGAACCCGTAATCCACGTTGGGCACCGGCTCGGGCAGGCCAATCCGTGTATGCGCGCCGGTCGAGCCGGCCAGGACGTCACTGATGTCATACACCAGAATGTCTCCGCCCGCAGCAACGAAGAGCCAGCCGGCATCACTGCCCGAGCGGTAGGCAAAGACGTTCTGCACGCCGTGTTCCGAAACCGACTCATCCTCAAGCTGGACGGCAGGCCGTGGGCGCATGGGCTCTGTGACGTCCCATATTTCCACGTGCGCCCCGCCAAGGACCAGATAACTGTTTCCATCACGACGGAAGCCATCGAGCGCGTTCCATGTCGTGCCGGGCGTCTGTGAAGAGTGGAGGACACGGGGCCGGGTCTCGTCAGATACGTCGACGACATGCCAGGCGTTCGGTCCTGCAGCGTAGGCCAGCCGACGGTCCGGATGCTGGTCCAGGTACACTGTCCGCAGCGCATCGTGTCCGCCGAGCGGCACCTGGGCGAGGACAGTAACGTTTCGACTCGCCCTGTCGCCCTTCGTCTGGGCGTGGACAGCGTGGTGGATGGACGTTCCTGCCAGAAGGCCCAGGAGCATAATCCACATAGGGGCGGCGTGCTCTTGAAAAGGGACCGTCATGAAAGCACTGGAGATATGGTCTTGAGGGAGCTCAGGTTAAGAACCAGATCCGGAACTTGCAATATTATAAACACTTCTGCACAGGCGCTCTCTGCATGGTGTCGAGCAAAACGTCCCAAGCCGACAGCAGGCGACGCCGCAATGTCTGCGCCCTGTCACAGAATGCCTTCTGCTCGGCGGCATACTCGGCGCGGCCGTCGGGCGTCTCGACACGCACGGGCTCAAGCCCCTGCGAGCGAAGATCATACGGGCTGGCGCGCATGTCCAGCTCACGGATCTCGAAGGCGAGTTCCAGACCATCCACTACCAGGTCCGAACCGATCCACGGCCACCCCTTGTAGGCCCATTTGTAAAGGTCCATGTTGGCATGCAGGCACCCCGGCTGTTCCGTGCCGAGCATGTCACTTCGCGTGAGTTCCATATGGTTCAGGGGCCGGGCCGAACGGGAAAAGAACCGGAATGCATCGAAGTGTGTGCAGCGCGGGCCCACCTCCTCCAGGATTCTGTCGATGTCGCTCCGTGATAGCCTGAGCGGCACATCGGCATGCCGCACAGCACCACCGCCATGGACCATGGCCCACTCGTGCATACCCGCGCATCCAAAAAGCGGTGGTCTCTCAAGTGTCCGCGCAAGCAGTTCCCGGATGAACATGAATCCTGCCTGTCGATGCGCCGGAATGCGCGTTGGATCGAGCCGGATGTGCCCATCGCCACCGGTCGTCCAAGGGTCCGGTACGAGACCATGATCCGAACGAGGCTGCCGTTCGTCGGGAAGCGCGAGTCCGACACCCAGGCCCGGTGACCACAGCCGAAGATGTGAGATGCGAAAGCGGTAATATTCGAACAGAAAATCCGCGACCGGGTCTTTTTTGTGCGCGGCTCTCCGCTCGACGTGCGCATCGACCAGACGCGAGACCCGCCCGGCATGGCGCTCTGCAGCCCGTTGCCACATCCCGGGTGGCATTGTGTTATATCCTTTCATTCCTTCCACAGACCATCGTACACCGCGTTGACGAGGCAGATCCGGTCTGCAAGCGCAACAGGCCGTAACTTGTTGTACACACGTTCACACCGCCGCAATGCGCCTTGTTGATCTACCTGACAACGCTGACCAGTTTCCCGCGCAGGAGTGCCCCTCCTGCGGGCTTGATGTAGAGGCGGGTCACGAGACCTGCCCGTGGTGCCAGTACGAGTTTCCCCCGCATAAAAGGTCTACACGGTGGATGACCTTTCTGTTTGCGTGCCTGCTCATACTGCCGCTGATGTGGATACTGGATCGGATATTCTGATGGGATTCCTTGGATCGCTTTCGCCTGATGCTTTCCTGTCGGAGTATTGGCAGAAGAAGCCGCTGCTCGTGCGAGGAGCGGTGCCGGCATTCAATGCGCCTCTTTCGCCGGCGGCGTTCCGCAAGCTTGCTACACGCCCGGAGGCGCAGGTCCGCCTTGTTCTGGAAGAAGGCGGTGACTATCCGTGGCAACTCATCGAAGGCCCGTTCGAGGCGCAGGATCTGTATCCGGTGCCGGCGTCCATCTGGAGCATGCTCATCCAGGAAGTGGACCATCTCGACGGGGCTGTTCGCGGGCTCTGGTCGCACCTGGACTTCCTGCCCTCCTGGCGGCTGGATGACATCATGGTCAGCCTGGCCTCGGACCAGGGTGGTGTGGGAGCCCATATCGATGAATATGATGTTTTTCTGCTCCAGGGCCACGGACAACGGCGGTGGCTCATCGGCGGCGAGCCCGTCGAAGAGGAAGAGCTCATTCCGGATCTGGACGTCCGGATCCTGGCCAATTTCCATCCCGAGCATGACTGGACGGTGGAGCCGGGCGACATGATCTATCTGCCACCCCGGTAT